>Ga0228535_1000640_pt1 | contig 86877 bp, 73 predicted proteins | sample SJ1metagenome_FD_168457 | JGI IMG/M metagenome (GOLD analysis project Ga0228535, IMG submission 168457) | Enriched culture of PCE-dechlorinating microbial communities from Ithaca, New York, USA - SJ1 | ecosystem: Engineered > Modeled > Simulated communities (microbial... > Unclassified | place...
CGGTGTCTTTTCCGTCAACTTCGGGACAAATCATCTTGCTGACCTCAGCCTAAAAGAGTTATCTTTAGATTATGAAAGTGTAAACGATGTCCCCGAACAACTGTAAGCTATCTCTCCGGTCTATACATGCGGCAGGCGGGGGGTGTGGGCGGGGGAACATCAGCCCACTTGTCGCCGATATACTTGCAGGCAACATTGAAATGTGAAGCCGGAGTCAGGGAACATCAGCCCACCTGTCGCTGGATAAGCAGAAGACTATTGTGAGACAAAAACAATAAAGAAAATTGGATGATAGCTCAGTCATCGCTTGCAGGTTATTAAAGTTTGCCTTCCATTTTTGAAGAAAAGAAATACTCGACCGTAAGGAGGTGGGAAGATGAAAAATATTTTGCTCGAGCGGCTGCGGGAAAGAGTTTTGCTGTACGACGGGGCGGTCGGAACGCTCCTGCAGGCGGCCGGCCTGCAGCCGGGAGAATGCCCGGAGGCGTGGAATCTGTCGCATCCGGACACGCTGAAAAGCATCTACGGAGATTACGTGGCGGCCGGTTCGGACCTGATCCTGACTTTCACCTTCTGCGCCAATCGGCTGAAGCTGCGGGAATACGGGCTGGAGGACCAAGTGGCGGCCATCAACCGGCGCAGCACGGAGCTGGCCAAGGAGGCGGCTGCGCCGCACGGGGTCCTGGTGGCGGGCGACATCGGTCCCACCGGGCAATTCGCCGCTCCCGTCGGCCCTCTGTCATTTAGGGAGCTGTACGAAATCTTCCGTGAGCAGGTGCTCGCACTGCGGGCCGGCGGCGCGGATGTGATCAATATCGAAACAATGGCCGACCTCGGAGAAATGCGGGCAGCCGTTCTGGCGGCAAAAGAGAATACCGATCTGCCGGTTATCTGCCAGATGACGTTCGGGGCCGACGGGCGGACGTTCCTCGGCACCGACCCGACAACGGCGGCGGTCGTTATGGAGGCGATGGGGGCGGACGTAGTCGGGGCGAACTGCTCCGGCGGCCCAGAGGAACTCCTGCCGGTAATGGCGGCGATGGCGAAAGTCACGGCGCTGCCGCTGGTGGTGAAACCAAACGCCGGTCTGCCGCAACTCGTCGACGGGAAGACCGTCTTCCCGGCTACGCCGGAATTGATGGCGGACTACGCGGCGGAGTTTGTCCGCCTTGGCGTCAATATCGTCGGCGGCTGTTGCGGCAATACGCCAGAGCATATCCGGGCCATGAGCCGTCGGATCAAGGGCAGCCGGCCGGTAATGCGGGAGGTAATCCCCCGGCCGACGCTGGCCAGCCGGACCAAGACTGTCATTGCGGCGCCGGGGCGGCCGCTCATCATCGGCGAGAGAATCAACCCGACCGGGCGGAAGGAACTGGCAACGGATATCCGTGCCGGCCAAATGGCCGTCGTCCGGCGCGAGGCGCGGGACCAGGTGGCCGCCGGCGCCGACGTCCTGGACGTGAATGTGGGAACCGCCCGGGTGGACGAAAAAACGGCCGTTCCCGCGGCGGTTATTGCCGCGGCTGCCGTGGCCGACTGCCCGCTCGCCATCGATACGGCGGATACTGCGGCGCTTGAGGCCGCCCTACAGGTTTATCACGGCAAAGCGCTCGTAAATTCGGTCACCGGCGAGGCCGCCAAGCTTGCCGCCGTGCTGCCGCTGGTCAAAAAATACGGGGCAGCGGTCATCGGTCTGACTTTGGACGAAAACGGCATCCCGCCCGACGCCGCCGGCCGGCTGACGATCGCCCGGCGGATTGTGGCGAAGGCGAAAGAATTCGGGATCAAACCCGAGGATGTATATATCGACTGTCTGACCCTCACGGCCGGTGCGGCCCAGGACGCGGCGGCGCAGACGCTCCGGGCGGTCCGCCGGGTGAAAGACGAATTGAAAGTTCCCACCGTCCTCGGGGTCAGCAATATCTCCTACGGCCTGCCGGACCGCGGCGGCTTGAACGCGGTTTTTCTGACCGCCGCCCTGGCGAATGGACTGGATGCAGCGATTGTCGATCCGGGTGAACCGCGGGTCCGGGCGGCCCTCGCGGCCTGGGCGGTTCTGCAAAACACCGACCGGGGAGCCCGGGAATACATTGCCGGTCACGCCGGGAAGGCTAACAGCGGCGCTCCCGTTGTCAAACCGGCCGGCGCTGACAAACGGGAAAGGCTGGTCCAGGCCGTTCTCGACGGGGACAAAGAAAATATCGGCGGTTGGGTGGAAGAACTGCTGCAGGCCGACAGTGATCCAATCGCGCTGATGGACGGGGTGCTCATCCCAGCGCTCGCCCGGGTGGGGGAATATTACGAGACAGGGCGTTACTTCCTGCCGCAGCTGATGCTGAGCGCGGAAGCGATGCAGCGGGCGTTTGGCGTGCTGGAGCGCTATTTCCCGCTGGATACCCGGCGCAAGGGAAAAGTCGTCCTGGCCACGGTCCGGGGTGATATTCACGATATCGGGAAGAATATCCTCGCCGTGCTGCTGCAAAATTACGGCTACAGCGTCACCGACCTCGGCAAGGATGTACCGGCCGAGCAAATCGTCGCCGCCGCCCGGCTGGAGGCGGCGGACGTGGTGGGATTAAGTGCCCTGATGACTACAACGATGGTCCAGATGCCGGTGGTGATTGCCGCGCTGCGGCAGGCCGGCTTGGATTGCCGGGTGATTATCGGGGGGGCGGTGACGACGGCGGATTATGCCAGGAGCATCGGCGCCGACGCTTACGCCAAGGATGCGCAGTCGGCTGTGCAGACGATTGCCGGGCTGATTGAGAAGTAGGGTAAGGATTTGGCGGCATGGTTTTTGGTAACTGTAACCGTAATTTCGGGCCGGCGGTTCGGCCTGATATAAAGTTATCTGCTAAAGCTTCCGATAATGTATACCAAGTCGAAGGAGGAGATACAAGTTGAAAGAATGGAGCAAGGAACGGTATTTATTCACTTCGGAATCGGTGACCGAAGGGCATCCGGATAAGGTCTGCGACCAGATTTCCGACGCTGTCCTCGACGCGATTATCGCCAAGGATCCCGACGCCAGGGTCGCCTGCGAAACGACCGCGACTACCGGTCTCGTCTTGCTTGTCGGTGAAATAACGACGGATTGTTCCGTCGACTATCAGGCGATCGTCCGCGACACAATCAGGTCAATCGGCTATACCCGGGCCAAGTATGGCTTTGACGCCGATACCTGCGCCGTTATCACCGCCATCGACAAGCAGTCGGCCGACATCGCTCTCGGCGTCGACAAAGCGCTCGAGGCGAAGCGGGGCGAGATGAGCGATGCCGAGTTGGAAGCGATCGGCGCGGGTGATCAGGGAATGATGTTTGGGTACGCCTGCACGGAGACGCCGGAACTGATGCCTCTGCCCATCATGCTCGCGCATAAGCTGGCGCGTCGGCTGGCTGAGGCGCGCAAAAACCGCGAGATTCCTTACCTGCGGCCGGACGGGAAGACGCAGGTCACCGTCGAGTATGAGGGCTTCCGTCCTGTGCGGGTGACGACCGTCGTCGTCTCGGCCCAGCACAAGCCGGAGGTGTCGCAGGCGGTCATTGAAAAAGATATCATTGCGAAGGTAATCAAAAAGGTTATTCCGGCCGAACTGCTCAGCGAAGATACCAAGTACTTTATCAACGCCACCGGCCGCTTCGTCATCGGCGGTCCGCACGGGGACTCCGGGCTGACGGGGCGGAAGATCATCGTGGACACATACGGCGGGATGGCCCGGCATGGTGGCGGCGCTTTTTCGGGGAAGGATCCGACGAAGGTGGACCGCTCCGCTTCGTACGCCGCCCGTTACGTGGCGAAGAACATAGTCGCCGCTGGTCTCGCGGAGCGGTGCGAGGTACAGGTCGCGTACGTCATCGGGGTGGCGAAGCCGGTATCGGTGATGGTGAACACGTTCGGAACCGGAGTGATCGACGATAAGACCATCGAAACTTTGGTCGGAAAGCATTTCGACTTGCGGCCGGCCGCAATCATCCAGAGCATGGGACTGCGGCGGCCGATCTACCGGCAGGTAGCGGCGTACGGCCATTTTGGCCGGACGGACCTCGACCTGCCGTGGGAAAAGACGGACAAAGCGGCGCGGCTGCGCCGCGATGCCGGCCTGCCGGAGATGGCGGCAGATCTTACGCAGGAGCACGCGGCCGCCGCCCGCAGCGAATAGACGGCCTCCTCCCTCCTCTGTCCGGCGCCTCCGCCCGGCCCAATTAACACCGGCCCGAAGCACCGCATATAATGGGGCAGGATTAACGAGGGGAGGAAGACGCATGGATGCCTGGCTTCAGGGATTAACCGCCTGTCTTGCGCTGTACGGCCTGTTCGTCCTGCTCTCTGCCGTCTGGCGCCGGGTGCGGGACGGAACGGAACTTTCCTATCAGGCGCCGGCCGTCAGTCTGCTCCTGCTGGTCAAAAACAAGGAAAGAGTTATCGAAGGGCTGGTCAGGTGCCTCTTGAGCACCGTTTACTGGAACGACTCGTGCCGGCCCGAATGCGAAATCGTGGTGGTCGACGCGGCCTCGTCGGATGCGACGCCGGAAATTCTGGAGCGGCTGGTACGCAAGTACGGAATCCTGCGGCTGGTCCGGATGGACCGGATGAGCGCATCCGGCAAATCGGCCGCCGAAGTTGGCCTGTTTCTCTGCCGAAGCAAATATACCCTGGTCTGCGACCTCGAGGGGGCGGTCGACTTAAACCGCTTCCGGGAGACGGTGACGGCTCTCCTGGCCGAGAAGGCGCTGCCGGCGCGTTACCAGGAAGCCGGCTGAAAGGCAAAATGAGGCACTCCGCCCGGAGTGCCTTTTCAGTGTTTCGGTTGGGGTAAGGAATAGAATGTGGTATAATTTGTCTGGAAGGAAGCAATAACAAAATGAAAACACGTCTGCTTTCCAAAATGGGGTGAAAAGATGACTGAACGGAGGCTTGCTATGGGGTTTGGATCTTTTATCCTGCTGACCATCATCTTCTGGGGTATCGCCCCGGTATTCGGTAAAATCGGCCTGGTCAAGGTCGACCCGCTTGTCGGGCTCGCCATCCGGACGTTTACCATCGGCGCCATTCTGCTGGTTGTCTGCCTGGTCACCGGCAAGTTTGCGAGTTTCAGCCAGGTTACGCTGCGCGACGCTCTGTTCATCGGCGCGGAGGGGATTTTCGCTTCGCTGCTCGGCCATTTCGCCTATTATCAAGCCTTGAAGCTCGGCGACGTCTCCCGGGTGTCTCCGCTGCTCGCCGCTTATCCGGCCGTGACGGTCCTGGCCGCCGTCCTGGTGCTCGGAGAGAAATTTAGCTGGAGCAAGCTCGCCGGGCTGCTCGCAATCATTGCCGGGGTTATCCTGGTGAAGCGGTGACCGGCGCCCCGGCGGATTATCCGTCATCCGCCCCGCGAAAAGAGAGGGAAAGGCAGGCCGCCAGCGGCAGCGGCGGTACGGAGTATCGGCAGTGAATAATTTGATTGCGGCGACGCTTTTCGACAAGCGGACAGCCGGGCTTATGGTATAATTTTACTATAAAGGAAACGCTGCCCAACAAAATATCGTATCGGTAAACTCTCCGAAAGGGGAGGACACAAAGCTACGGGGCTAATGTATCGCGCTATGCTCGCCGGGCTGCAGAAAAGATTTCGTCCGACCGCGGGCTTTGCCGCCCTGGTCGGACGTTGTGCTTGCTGTGATATTTGTCGGAAAAAAGTTCTCAACGAGGGAGCATTTTTGCCTGAATCTTGCACAAAAGCTTGAAAACTTACCCCGGTGGATGCCAGGCCGTGAAACCGTACATCCGCCGGGGCAGCACCCCCTTTGCAGCCGCAAAGGTTAGGCTTGCTTTCATTATAAGCCTATCTCCGGCGGCTGTAAAGGGGCAGCCGGAGGGAGGGATACGGTATGTTCGGATAGCGCCGGCCGGAGAAAGCAGTAAATGCAGGCAACTAATGGTGAAATGCTTTCGGACAACGGGCTCCGCTTGACCAGAATGAAAAGGAGGCAAGCAAGATGAGATTAAACCGGAAAATCTCTTTGTTCGTGCTGTTGGTTTTGGTTACCGCAATGCTCGGGCAGCCGGTGTTCTCCATCCCGGTCAGTGATGAAGCCGCTCTGCAAATCCACCAGGAAGCGGTCGTCGTGGATACCCACAGCGACACCCTGATGAAAGTCGTTGATTTAGGCGAAAGCAGCCTCCCTTATGAGCAGCGGGAATGGTTGCCGAAACAGGATATCGGTGTGGAAACGACCAATCAGATGGACATCCCGAAGCTGCAGCGGGGCGGAGTCGATGTCCAGTACTTCGGCGCCTTCGTGGCCGAAAATTACTATCCGGGACGCTGCTTTGACCGGACGCTCGCGCTGATCAACGCCCTTTACTATTCGGTCAGGAATCACCCGGAGGCGATGGTGCTCGCGAAAACGCCGAAGGATATCGACGACATCGTCAAACAAGGGAAGATTGCCGCCGTCTCCAGCATTGAAGGCGGCGACGCCATCACCGAGCCGTACGGTATCGAATTGCTTCGCCAGTTCGCTGACCTTGGGGTCAGGGCCATTACCCTGTCCTGGAGCTACTCCAACTCGCTGTGCGAGGGAATCAACAAGACGTACGGCGACCCGGCGAGAACCCCATCACCGCCCGGCCTGACCGAACTCGGACGGGAAGTGATTAAAGAGATGAACCGCCTCGGCATCGCCGTGGACGTCTCCCACATTTCGGAGCAAAGTTTCTGGGAAGCGCTGGAAGTATCGGAAGCACCGATCTTCGCCAGTCATTCCTGTGTCTGGGAACTGCGGAACCACGACCGGAACCTGACGGATGAGCAGATTCTGGCGATGGCGACGAAGGAGGACAAAAAGGCGCAGGCGGTGGCGAAAAAGGGCGGCATCGTCCAGGTCAACTTCTACCGGGCGTACCTGTCGTCCAAACCGGGGAATCAGGTTACGATTGCCGATTTGGTCGACCACATCGATTACGTGGTAAACCTGGTGGGGGTGGAGCATGTCGGCCTGGGGTCTGACTTCGATGGTGCCACGATGCCGAACGATCTCAGAAACGCTTCGTACATGCCGGCAATCACCGCGGAATTAGTCCGGCGAGGATACTCGAAGGCGGATATCGAGTTGATCCTCGGCGGCAACAGCCTGCGCTATGCCAAGGAAGTCTGGGAGAAATCGGCCGCCGGCAAGGATAAGGGGGGGATTGCCCCGGTCATCGCGGCCGAACCGGCCATGGGAGAGATCTTCGAGAACCTGACCCCGTATCTGTCCGCTTCGGTAGGAACGAACGGCGGCTCGGCTCTCGACGCAGCGAGCTTCCGGATTATCATCGACGGGAAAGAGTACGCGCCGCAGTACGACGCGGCGGCCGCAACGCTTTCCCTTCAGGTGGAAGAAGACCTGGCTAAGGGCTTCCATGTCGTGACTTTCGCCGCCGCCAACAAGGCCGGCAAGGTGACGCGGGAAACGGTAATCTTTTTCGTGCGGCCACCCGCCGGGATTTAGGCGCGGTAAACTGCGCAGAGACAGCGCAGCGAGGCAAGGCAGATTATGCAAAGCGGCTCCCGCAACGGGAGCCGCTTTGCATAATCTGAAAAAGGCTTACGCGGTGACCATCGGCACCCGCAAGGATAATTTACCCGTCAGAAAAATTATCCGACCAGAAAGCAAAGTCTACATTGCGATCGGAGTAAAGGGACTGACATAGCAGGTTGCTATTGATGGAAACGTTCGGCTATGGTAGGCTGCTCCGCAAGCATAAGATGGGAACCAATGGAGAATTGAAGGATTTGCTGTCCATGTGTCAAATGCGTTAGGTGCAACAATAATAGTAAAAAGCTATATTTAAAGTCTCGCGTTGCGCACCGTAGGGATGATGTGGGCTGTAAGTAATCTTTGCGGAGGAGTGGGTGGATATGAGTAAGCCAGCATTAGTAACTTGGGTTGTCATTTTTCTGTCGGCAGCGGTAATCGGTTGCGGAAGTGTTCCCAGTCAACCGCCGGTAGCTCCGGCACAGCAGCAATCACCGTCAGAGGCAGGCATTCCCGCGTCCGGCCAATATGAACCGGATAACGGTAACCAAATCGTCTTCAATGAAACTCTCGAAAAGTATTATGACTATTTCCGGGCCAATGATCAAATCAGGGTATTCTTTGACGGTGAAAACAGTTTCACCGATTACACGTTGGCGACGTTCGCAATTATGAGCCTGGATAATTATAGTTACGAAAACGGAAACACCAAGGAAGAATACGATGCCGTTACCGAGAAGTATTTCGGCCGAAAGATCAAGGATTTCAATAACGGGGCGTCGGAAATCATTCCCGGAACGGAGATGGTGCGCGCAACGGGATGGAGCTATGACAGCAGCGCCTATATGGTCTTGAGAAGCCTGGTCGAGGAACCGGACGGGAGCAAAACAGCCGAATTCTATACGCTCAATATCAGTGACTCGGTGATTTCGGAATTACCGCAAAAAACCGGGGCGGAAATGAAAAATGATTTGCTGTCGGGTGATTTTGCGGAGTATGGCGACCCATTTATATTGAAAATCAGGTTTGAAGAGAAGACTGATGCGGCCGGCAATATTTATCTGAAGTATCTGGCGATCGAGAAAACGGATGCAAGCATCGATACTGTCACGCCTTACGGTTCATAGTGGGCAAGGAGTTTGACATCATACCTGGATGCGGCGCGGGAAAAAGTTATGCAATATGTCTGTGACTTCGGCACAAAGACGGAAAGGGTTTCCTATCTTAATAGCGAAACACGTTCGGAAACGAGTTCAAAGTTAGGGAAGGGGTACGGGATAACCGCCGTGCGGGATTTCTTGGTGACAGTCCATTAGAAAAGGAGGCGGACGGATGAAACTTACCGGAAACACTGTCCTGATTACCGGCGGTTCGATGGGTATCGGATTCGGCCTGGCCGAAGCGCTGCTTAAGCGGGGCAACACCGTGATCATCTGCGGCCGGCGGAAGGAGCGGCTGCTCGAAGCCCAGGCAAAGCTGCCGGGAGTGCAGATCCGGGTCTGCGATGTCGCGGACGGAGATGCCCGGCGGGAACTGGCTGCCTGGGCAACCGACAACTTCCCGGACCTGAATGTTCTAGTTAATAACGCCGGAGTCCAGCGGAATATCGACCTGAAGGCGGGGGTTGGTGAGATCACGGACGGCGAGAGCGAAATCGCCATCAATCTGGAAGCGCCGATTCTGCTCACGGCGCTGTTTATCCCCCATCTGCTCCGCCAGAAAGAAGCCGCCGTCATCAACGTATCGTCGGGGCTTGTTTTCCAGCCGGCGGCTGGCCTGCCGATTTACTGCGCGACGAAGGCGGCGTTGCATACATATACCCAACTGCTCCGGCAACAACTGACCGGGACCGGAGTCAGGGTGTTCGAAGCGATACCGCCGATGGTGGATACCGAACTGAACAAAGCGGGGCGGGACAAACGAAACCTGACGTACCGCGGGGTTAAGACGGAAGAGTACATCCCGACCCTGATGGCCGGGTTGGACCGGGACGAGTTCGAAATCAGATATCAGAACGGGTGAGAAGACCGGAAAAATAGGAGGGGAAAAAATGAGCTTTTTGAAGAAACTGGGGGAAACGGCCTTAAAGACAGCCTCGACCATCGGCGACAAATCCGCCGATCTGGTTGAAATGGGCAAGCTCAAGCTGGCCAAGTCGCAGTTGGAGGGAAAAATCAGGGACGCCAAGACGGAAATCGGACACCTGGCTTACACGGCGTATAAAAACGACACGGAGCCGGACGGCGCGGCCTGGCAGGGAAAGATGCAGGAAATCGCGGACCTGGAGAACCAAATCAAGGGGCTGGAAGAGAAGATGGAGCAGGCCAAAACGAAAGACAGCGCAGCCCCGGCTCAGCCGGCCGCCGCTGCGGCACCGGCAGCGGGCAAATTCTGCGCCAACTGCGGCGCCGGCCTGAGCGCCGATGCCAAGTTCTGCACAAACTGCGGTACTCCCTTAGCTTAAGCGGACCGGTTCAACCGGAAGACAAAGTGGTTTAGAAATTCAGTCCATAAAGTTTTGAGCGGCGACAATGCGGCGGAAGCTTCCACCGCATTGTTTTATTTAGTTAAAACTTTTTTGCCGTATACTTTGTCTAATTAATAGAAGAGTAAGAAAGGGGGGATACGATGGATGCAAAAGCCGCGGTAAAGAAAGCAGTCAAAGGCGATGCGGCCGCGTTTGCGCAACTGATCGAGACCAAAAAAGCGGAGCTGTACCGGATCGCTTACAGCTATGCGAAAAACCGGGACGATGCCATGGACATCGTCGGCGAAGCCGTGTATAAGGCCTTCGTCTCGGTCGGGAGCCTGCGCAAGCCTGAGTATTTCAACACCTGGCTGACCAGAATTTTGATCAATTGCGCCGTCGACCACCTGAATAAGGCAAAAAAGACCGTCCGGACGGCCGGGGAAGTTGGAAACGGTGCTCTCGTTGAACCGGGCGGCGCCGGCGGCACCGAACACGAAGCAATAATGGATCTGTACGGCGCGCTTGACCGGCTGGATACCAAACACCGGACCGTTATTATTCTTAAATTTTTTCATGACCTGACGCTTGCGGAAATTGCCCGGGTCCTGGAGTGGCCGGTCGGCACGGTGAAGACTTATCTGTACCGGGCGCTGCAGGCGCTGAATATCAGCCTGAAGGAGGGGGAGGAAATTGAGTAAAGATATGGACAATCTGCGCCAGGCGTACGAAAGTATCCCGGTTCCGGGTGAACTCGACGCGGTGCTCGCCGGGGCAGTGCAGCGAGGCAGAAGGGAAGTGCGGAGGGAAATGGTGAAACGGAATATGGTACGGAGCGCCGCCGGATTTATCGTTCTGTTCACTGCCTTGACGATAACGGTTAATACTGTGCCGGCGTTTGCCGAAGCACTGGGCGAACTGCCGCTTGTGGGGAATCTAGTTAGGGTGCTGCGCCTGGATAAGGGTACCGGTTCCGGCGGGGAAATAACGGATGGCACCCAAGTCGGCGTCGGCGGTATCGAGCAGCAGGGCGAAACGGAAGTGCTCAAGCTGAGCTTCAGCGAGGCCGGACTGCCGGCAGAGACAGCCAACTACTACGAGGCGGAGTACCGCGAATATCCGGCGAGCCTGCTCTTTAGCATTCCGGGGGCGCGCGGCCTCGCCCTGGAAGAAGTCTTTCCGGATCTTGCCGGCAGTAAACTGGTCAAGGATGTATACCGGCTGGTGACGCTGGACGACTCGTGTGAGCGGTTCGTCATCACCTTCAAACAGCCGGTGGAGACGGAAATCAGGGAATATACCGACCCGGCTCGGCTGGAGTTGATTATTAAAGCAAAGACGGCGGATAACGCCGCGGGGCCGGTCTATTCCCTGCGCAGCGGTTCGCAGCGCTTCGGCGAGTCCATCGGGGTAATCGAGGGGGTCCTGCGCTACGAAGCGGGCGGCCGGGATGTCCGGATGCTCAAGGACGCGGCCGGGACGTACTGCGTGGAGGAAGGTTACTACGCGACGGAAGCGGAAGCGGAGGCCCGCCGGCAGGAACTGCGCGCGGCCGGAATTATCGACTTTGAGCTGTATATTGAAAGCCGCGGGCCGACGGATAGTCCGAAGGTTATCAGCGAGTGAGATGAGGAAAAACCTCCGTTCCGGTTGGGACGGAGGTTTTTCATGCGGCGGGTGAGGAGAAAGCAGGGACGGTTCTCTGCCTGGCCTCCTCCCACTTCCAAGCTGTGCCTTACCCATAATGTTACTGCTTTATGACAAATGCTATTTGGAAAAGGAATTGCGGCTGTGCTTAGCTGGATAGTCTTTTTTACGGTCCGGTCTTAGTCGCCAGCATCCATTGAAAATGGGTTACTGTATGGAGTAGGCTATCTTCTTATGAGACTGGCGACTGCCGCTGACTTCCATTGCAAATAGGTTACTTTATATAGTTGGCTATTCAATGCTACAAGGAGTGGCTCAAGAAAGAGATTTTCGGCTGTGTTTTGCAGGCTGGTCTTTTTTACGGCCCGGTCTTAGCGACGTAGATTCGCCTCGGCCGTGTCAGCGGCTCAGTCTTGGTTTCAGACGGGGTGAACTTACAAACACGGCTTCCGTGCCGTGATTGTCGCCTCGCCCTCCATGGCTCGGCCCCGTCTGAAACCTTCGTCTTCGCCGGACACGGCACGATGCTCACTAGGTGTCGCTTGCGTCCGGGCCGTGTATACATATGGGGTACGGAAGGACGAAAAACAAGTAAAACTAAGACGGTGGCTATCTGCGTAAGTACAATATGTCTATTCAAGCTTACTTTTCTGATGCGGCAGGCGGGGGGTGTGGGCAGACTCCGGCTACATTAGAGGCAGGTTGTGGTTAGGCACTAACCCATTTGCTATGGAAGCCGGAGTCAGGGAACATCAGCCCACACCCCCGCCTTGGTAGCAGTTTTCATTGAAACGGTTTGTGATATCAAAAGAGCCTTTTCGTTCATCGTGGTGCATTTATGCGTGGGGATTGCGAGAAGCCATTCACGGCGACGCGGCAATCTCGGGTTCCGTATCTATACCCTGAAAGCAGAGTTTTCATCCTCCGCTGGCGCCACTTTTCAGCATGGAAGTATAATGATGCCGGTAGCTACCAGGAGAAGTCGCCTCACCATCCGTGGCTCGGCCCGTCCTCAACCAGTCGCCGGCTCTAATGCAAATAGGTCACTGCGCCAGGAAATATCTTGCAGAGCAGGAAACTATGGGCATTCCGTGGAAATATGGGCCGGGAATTAATCGGGGGAGGCGGGAGCATGGGCACAATCCTTGCCGGGCTGCTCGAATTGCTCTTCCCGGTACCGCCGCGCTGCGCCGTCTGTGGGCGGGAACTGGGGAGGAAAGACGACCGGGAGCCGTTCTGTCCGCAATGCCGCCAGCGCCTGGTCTGGCTGCCGCCGTTTATCTGCCGCAAGTGCGGAAAACCGCTCCCGTCCCCCGGCTACCTCTGCGCCGACTGCTCCGTGCACCGGCACTATTTCGAGCGGTGCCGGGCCCTCGGCATCTACGCCGATGTGATGCAGGCGTGCATTTACCGTTTCAAGTACGACGGGCAGGCCGAACTCGGCCGTCCGCTCGGCAAGCTGATGGCGGACAAGCTCGGCGGCGAGGGACTGCCGCACCTTGACGCCGTCATCCCGGTGCCGCTTTTCCCTAAGAAGGAAACCGCCCGCGGCTACAATCAATCCGCCCTCCTGGCGGAAGCGGTCGGTCGGCACCTCCATCTGCCGCTTATCCGGCAAAATCTTGTCCGGGTCAGGGATACTCCGTCCCAGACGTGGCAGGGGCGCGCCGAGCGTCAGGCCAACGTCCGCGACGCTTTCGCCGTACGGCGTCCGGAGGAAGTGGCCGACAAGCGGCTCCTGCTGGTGGATGATATCTATACCACGGGCAGCACGATAAACGAGTGCGCGCGGGTACTGCGCGCGGCCGGCGCGGCGGCGGTGGAGGTAATCGTGCTGGCGGTGGGAAGGCAGTGATATAGCCTATCTGCCAAAACGGGATGCGGCAACGAACGGCAGGCAGCGGCCGGCTTATGAATCCGCCGCCGGCCGGGCATGATAATGAGGCGACCGGATACGTAGCCGGCGGCAGGGCGCCAGCGCCGGGAAAATTCAGCTAAATGAAAACGAAGGAGGAGCGGCCGTTGAGTGAGATTATTAATAACCGGGAATACCGGCAAAAGGCATTAAAGGAACTGATTCAGGAACTGCACACCGGGAAGAGCGTTACGGAAGTGCGCGAGAGGTTCGCGCAACTGATCGAAGGGGTTACCCCGGCCGAGATTTCCGAAATGGAGCAGAACCTGATTATGGAAGGGATGCCGGTGGAGGAGGTCCAGCGTCTCTGTGACGTCCACGCGGCCGTCTTCAAGGGTTCCATCGCCGAAATCCATCACCCGGAGATGGTGCCGGGTCATCCATTGCACACGTTCAAACTGGAAAACCGGGCGCTGGAAAAACTGATCGATGAACAGGTCCGGCCGCATGCCGACGCCTTCCGGGCGGACGACAGCCGGGAAAACATCCACCGGCTGCTCGCCGACATCAACCTCCTGTGGGATATCGACAAGCATTACAGCCGGAAAGAGAATCTGCTCTTCCCGTACCTGGAAAAGGCCGGCGTCACCGCGCCGCCCAAGGTAATGTGGGGTGTCGACGACGAAGTGCGGGCAGCGCTCAAGGATATCCGGCGGCAACTCTCCGACTACAGCGGCGGCGCCGCCGCGTTCGCCGCTACAATCGGTGAGCTGACCGAGAAAATCAGGGAGATGATTTTCAAGGAAGAGAGCATCCTGTTCCCGATGGCGCTGGAGACGCTGAGCGAGGACGAGTGGTTTGCCATCGAGGCCGGGAGCGACGAAATCGGCTACTGCCTTACCCAGCCGGAGGCGAAATGGCAGCGGAGCCGGACGGCGGAGCTGGCGGCGCAGCGGGAGGCGATGGCTGATGACGCCGGGGCGGTGCGCTTCGACACCGGTATTCTGACCCCGGCGGAAATCGGCGCGATGCTCAATCATCTGCCCGGGGACATTACCTTTATCGATAAGGACGACACGGTGAAATATTTTTCCCAGGGCAAGGAGCGGATCTTTGCCCGCACCAAGGCTGTTATCGGCCGGAAGGTCCAGAACTGCCACCCGCCGGCGAGCGTCGGTATCGTGGAGAAGATGCTCAGTGACTTCAAAAGCGGCCAAAAAACACAGGAGGATTTCTGGCTGAATGTCGGGGACGCGTTTGTTTACATCCGGTATTTCGCGGTCCGCAGCGGCGAAGGGCGGTACATGGGAACGCTTGAGTTCACACAGAATATCAAACCGCTTCAGGCCATCCGCGGTGAGAAGCGTCTGGTGGAGGACTGAAGCGCGGTATTAAATAATGGTAAATCGGTTTCCGGCAGGATAGCTGCCGTAGCATGCCGTATATATAAGCTGTTCAGGCTTTCACAATAACTCGGGAAGGCGGGCAATTCTATGTACGGTGAGACCCTGGCCGCGCTGGCCGAGCGGGCCGTCGGGAAAAGAGACGCGGCCGCGGCGAGCCGCGGCGGTTATCTGGTGTCGGCAATGTTGGCTGGACTGTATGTCGGCTTCGGGATCGTTTTGGTTTTCACGGTAGTGGCTCCGTTTGTCCGGGCCGGCTCGCCCGCCGTCGGTCTCCTGACCGGGGCTTGCTTCGGTGTCGCTCTGACGCTGATTGTCTTCGCCGGTTCCGAGCTGTTCACGGGCAACAATCTGATTATGACGGTGGGCTATCTGTATCGGCGGGTATCGATCCGCGACGTATTCTCGATCTGGACCTTGTGCTATCTGGGTAATTTCCTCGGCGCGGCGCTGTTTGTCCTGTTGTACGCCCAGACTGGCCTGGGCCCGGGACCGACGGCGGAATTTATCCAGGCGACGGCCGCGGCGAAAATGACGGCGCCGTTCTGGCAGCTGTTCTTCCGCGGTGTGCTGTGTAATAACCTGGTGTGCCTCGCGATTTGGATGCTGGAGCGGGCGCGAGGTGACGCCGCGCGGCTTATCCTCATCTGGTGGGTGCTGTTCGCGTTTATCGGCAGCGGTTTTGAACACAGTGTGGCGAATATGCTGCTCCTGCTGCTCGCATTGGTCCTGCCGCATCCGGCCGGGGTGTTGACCTACCGGGGGATGGCGGCGAACCTCATCCCGGTTACGCTGGGGAATCTGGTCGGCGGGGTAGTCTTCGTTGCGCTGGCGTACACATATATCAATTCCGCCACCGGCCGGCAGGCGGTGCAGAAGAACGAAGTGAATATGGATTAGCAGATAGCGGGATGACCCGCGGCAACCGGACGGCTGCCGCGGGTTTGTTTTTGCTTGGACCGGGCCAGTTATGAGGCGGCCGGCTGGCCGGGCGGGGGAAGGACTAACGGCGGAGGCGGCGAATGGTAATAGGGAAGATGAGAACAGAGGTAGAACCGGGATCGCGGTTTTATTTGAATGATAAGCACTTGGTTGCCTGAACGCATATGTAACAAGAGAAGGGAAACGGCGGGGCCGGGAGATTGACGGCTAGAAACGGCAAAGCTGACCATAATAGGAGAGAACGGAGAAACGGCTGGGAGGGATCGCTGTGCCAAATGAGGATGTGCAGAGCCGGCTGCGCCGGCTGCCGGCGGTGACGGAAATACTGCAGGACGCGAGGCTGCAGGGGTATTTGCGGGAATACCCGCGCCCGCTGGTGCTGGAGACGATTCAGGCGGAGCTGGCGCGGCGGCGGGCGATGATTCTGGCCGCCGGGCCGGATGCGACGCCGGACGCGGATCCGGTCGAGATTATACCGGCCATTTGCCGCGCTTTGGAGGAAGTGATGCGGCGCGGCCTGCGCCGGGTCATCAACGGGACCGGGGTCGTTCTGCACACCAACCTGGGGCGGGCCGTTTTGCCGGAGGAGGCCATCGCCCGGATTCAAGAAGCCGCCGGCCGCTACTCAAACCTCGAACTTGATCTCGGGACCGGGGAAAGGGGGCTGCGCTACGACCACGTGGAAGGGCTCCTCTGTACTCTGACCGGGGCTGAGAGCGCCCTCGTCGTCAACAATAACGCGGCCGCTGTTCTCCTTGCCCTAGGCACGCTCGCCAAAGGCAAAGAAGCCGTCGTGTCGCGGGGACAGCTCGTGGAAATCGGCGGCTCGTTCCGTGTCCCGGACTTGATGGAGCAGAGTGGGGTCAAGCTGGCCGAAGTCGGCACGACGAACAAAACGCACCCGACCGATTACCGGCGGGCCATCGGGACGGATACGGCCCTGCTGCTGCGGGTGCACACGAGTAATTACCGGATTATCGGTTTTACCGCCGAGGTCTCCCTGGCGGAGTTGGTCGGTATCGGTCACGAGTACGGTATCCCGGTGATGGATGACCTCGGCAGCGGGTACCTGGGTGGTCTGGCGGCCGGTCCGGGCGGTGAGCCGACGGTCGCGGCGAGCGTCCGGGCCGGAGCGGACGTGATTACGTTCAGTGGCGACAAGCTGCTCGGCGGGCCGCAAGCCGGTATAATTATCGGGAAGAAAGAATATCTCGACCGGATGAAGCGCAATCCCCTGCTCCGGGCCGTCCGGATCGACAAGCTGACCTTGGCGGCGCTCGAGGCGGTACTACACATTTATCTGCGCGAAGAAGCGGAAGCGAAGATTCCGACGCTGCGGATGCTCGCCGCGCCGCTCCCGCGGCTGCAAGCGGCGGCGGAGCGGCTAGCGGCGGCAATCCGGAAGACGTGGGGGGACCGCGGTACCGTCGAGGTGATTGACGGCACTTCCCAGGCCGGGGGCGGGTCGCTCCCGGGCGAGGAAATCCCGACCAAGCTTGTTGCCGCCGTCCCGGCGGATATGACGGTGAACCAACTGGAAGCGCGGCTGCGCGGCAATGACCCGCCCATCCTGGTCCGCATCGGCCAAGGCCGGCTGCTCATCGACCCGCGAACGCTGCTGGCCGGGGATATCGAAGTTATCGCCGGAGCCTTTGCCGGATCGGCGGACGGCGATGGAGGAACCGTATGAAGCACGTGATTATCGGGACGGCCGGGCATGTCGACCACGGGAAGACGACACTGATCCGGGCGCTGACCGGGGTGGATACGGACCGGCTGAAGGAAGAGAAGGACCGGGGCATTTCGATTGAGCTCGGCTTTGCCCCGTTTGACCTGCCGAGCGGGCGGCGGGCCGGCGTGGTAGATGTGCCGGGCCACGAGCGGTTCATCAAGAATATGCTGGCCGGTGCCGGGGGTATCGACCTGGTACTCCTGGTGGTGGCGGCGAACGAAAGCGTCATGCCCCAGACGTTGGAGCATCTGCACATTCTGAACCTCCTGGGGATTGAGAAAGGCGTGATCGCGGTCACCAAGATTGATACGGTGGATGAGGAATGGCACGAACTGGTGCGGGAGGAAGTCCGGGAGGCGGTGGCGGGCACATTCCTTACGGCCGCACCGGTCGTCTCCGTCTCGGCCGTGACCGGACAGGGCCTCGCCGAATTGAAAACGGTCATCGACACGCTCGCCGCGGACGCCGGCGGCAAGAACGCGGCGCGGGACTTCCGCCTGCCCGTTGACCGCGTCTTCACTATCCGGGGGGCGGGTACGGTTGTGACCGGAACTCTCGTCGCCGGGACGGTCCGCGCGGGCGACGCGGCGGAGATCCTGCCGCAGCGCCTGACGGCACGGGTCCGCCAGCTGCAGGTGCACGGCGACAAGGTCGAGGCGGCGGAGGCCGGGCAGCGCGCCGCCGTCAATCTGGCGGGAGTGGAGGTATCGGAACTGGAGCGGGGAAATGTCGTTGCCGCTCCGGGCACCCTGCATCCGACTCAGGCGCTCGACGCGAAGCTCGAACTGCTGACCGTCCGCTTCACACCGGAGCCTCTGCGTCCCCTGCGCAACCGGACGCGCATCCGGTTTTACACCGGCACCCAGGAAATCATGGGACGGGTCGTCCTGCTCGATAAGGAGGAAATCGCGCCGGGCGAGACGGCCTATGTCCAGTTCTTCCTGGAGGAAGCGGCAGTGGTGGGGCGGGGCGACCGGTTCATCATCCGTTCTTATTCGCCGCTCACGACGCTCGGCGGCGGTACGGTCATCGAGCCGTACGCGAAAAAACACCGCCGCTTCCGGGACGAGGTTCTGGCCGAACTGCAGGTTAAGGAGAAAGGAGCGCCGGACGAACTGCTGGAGCAGGCGGTCCGGCAGGCTGCGAGTCCGTTCCTGACCGGGGAAGAGCTTGCAAAGGCGCTGCCCGGCCTCGCCGGGGAACTGAACGAGATCACCGGCGAGATGGCCGCGGCCGGTCGCCTGCTAGTGCTCCCGGCCGGGAATAAGCTGTACATCCACCCGGAGCGCTATGAGGGCCTTCGCTGCCAGGCGGAGGAGATGCTCGGGCGGTTTCATAAGCAGCAACCGCTGAAACTGGGGCTGCCGCAGGAAGAGCTGCGGACCAAACTGTTCGCGGCTCTTACCCCGCGCGTCTTTGCCGAGGTTTTGAATTATCTCGCCGCAGACGGGGTGCTGGCGGTGGAGAACCAGAAGGTCCGCCGGCCGGAACATACCATCACCTTCAGTCCGGCCGAGGCGGCAGTCAAGGCGAAGCTGGACGCGGCTTACGCCGAGAAACCGTTTGCCCCGCCCGCCGCGGGCGAGCTGGCGGCGGCGGAAAAGCTGGACCCTGATCTGGTGGAAAGAGTGATCGACGCCCTGGTCGAATTGGGTGAGTTCGTCCGTCTCAGCGGCGAGGTCGCCCTGGCCAGAACAGCGGTGGAGGCGGCGAAGGAGAAGGCGGCCGCCCATATCGCAGTGAACGGGAGCATTACCCTCGCGGAATTCCGCGACCTGCTGGAGACGAGCCGGAAATATGCCTTACCGCTGCTTGAGCATTTCGACGAGATCAAGTTCACCCGCCGGATCGGCGACAAGCGCGTTCTCGGACGGGGATAAGCAAAGAATCCCAGTTCATGTTTTGCCGCGTTTATGGTATAATAAATATACGATTACTGCGGGGGCGGATTGGGCCTGGTGGCTTGCCTGGACTTCAAATCCAGTGCGAGGCAGTGCTCCTGTCTTGGGTGGGTTCGATTCCTACACGCTCCCGCCAATTCAATGAATACAAGGCTTTCCGTGTTTTTCTCCGAAAAGGGAGAATGCGCGGAAAGTTGTTTATTTTTCAGATAATCCGGTGGTGTCTGTGGAGTTTTTTAGGCACCACTGGATTATCGTTTTTCTCGGCACATATGGATTATTCTTTTTCCTCATTTTTAAACTAAATAATGACATTCAGATATTGGAGATTACCATTTATCATGTGTTACAACTTGCTGATATGAGAGTTCAGAGTTCCGAAGCACTGCTGAAGGTGTCTGTGACCAAGGAGGAACGAGAATAGCCCTTTGGCGCCTTAATAAGCCCTTGCCTAACTACCTGCTTTACAGGAACTATCTTGCCCTTCCGCAGTTTCTTGTACATATATTGCATAATACCCACAAATTAGAAAGCATTTTTCCGAATTGAGTAATGCATAGTGGTAAAGGTGCTCAATGACAATATCAATAACAATTTGGACAAGATGAGAAGATCAGTTGCGGCCTTACCAATGGTTATGGTTTTATGCGCGCTTCATCCGCTGTATTCGCAAGAGCTTGCTTTGGTGAGCTTGGCTATAGGTCAAGCCCAGTACTGTGCTTAAATTCCCCGGCAAACAGGGTTTCAGAAAATAGAGATTTACTGGGGGCACCGACCTTATTCCAGATCTGTTTTCATTTCATAGGCTTGGCCATGCCGAGATAATTCTTCACGGCCACCTTATCATCCAGACTAACGCTGTGGATGGTAAAGATTTAGGGGAGAAAGTCGGGGTTAGTTGCTCTTTTTGCAACTGCCTGATCCGGATCTTTATAGATGCATGACGGTATTCAGTCAGGACAGCGACTGCCTGTGAATTTCATAAATGAGCCACATGGAGGGAAGGCACGAAGTAAATTAGGGAGGGGAAACTTTGCGCGAAAAAAACAAAACGCGAAGCTTGTATTTCTCCGATCGGGTAAGTGGAGCCATGGAGAGGATTTTCGATTATCCATTGACTGTAGTGGAAGCACCCATGGGCTATGGGAAGACAACAGCCGTCAGGGAGCACGTCCGTAATGCCCGCGCGAATGTCCTGTGGCTGAAAGTTTACAGCGGTTCAATCACTGACTTCTGGAACGGGCTGTGCGGTTTGTTGGGCGAGGCGGACTCGGACCGCTCGCAAAGTCTTGCTCAACTCGGCTTTCCGAATGACCGAGTATCTTTGCAGGAAGCCTTAAAACTGGTTGAATGTATGGAACTGCCGGAAAAAACAGTGTTATGCATCGACGATTATCACCTGCTAAACGAAACCGAGGCAGGGAGTTTTATTGAGTATCTTGTAGTGAACGAAATCAGCAATTTACATATTGTATTAATCGCGCGTTATATAAAGCTCGCCGGCCTGGAAGAGCTTTCTTTGAAGGACTACCTTTTCCATATAACAAAAGAAGCTTTTGAACTGATGCCCAGTGATATTGCGAAATACTACAAACTATGCGGTATCGGCCTTAAGAAGGGCGAAGCAGAGAAATTGTATTCCGTCACCGAAGGCTGGATAAGCGCTTTGTACCTGCTGATGCTCAACTATAAGGAGAAGGGCGGCTTTACGAATACGGAGGATATTTACAAGCTGGTTGAAAGTGCTATTTACACGCCGTTTTCGGAAGAAAGCAGAGATTTTCTCCTAAAGATGAGTATCTTTGATAACTTTAGCAGGGACCAGGCAGTTCACATTTGGGGGAGTGAGAGAGCGGAATATCTCTTAGCGGAAATTGTAAACAAAAACGCTTTCGTAAACTATGACGCCGGCAACAGGTCTTACCTCATACACAATATTTTCACAAACTTCCTGCAAGAAACAATCGAAAAAAGAGATATAAATTACAGACAGAAGCTTTATCAAAAAGCCGGAGACTGGTATGAGAGGGCCGGCGAATACCTCACCGCCATGCGTTATTATCATGCGGCCGGAGATTTTAATCGGCTGCTTTCGGTAGTGGAGCTTGACCGGGGGAACAGCTTCGGGAATGAGCGAAAAGAGGAAATCATCAAATATTTCGAGGAATGCCCGGAGGAAATCAAGCGGCAGCACATCCCTGCTTTATTTGTCTATGCCATGGCTCTGATGACTTTCAACGAAATGGAGAAATTTGGGAAGATCTGCGGGGAAATTGCCGGGTTGATCCGGAGCGGCGGCCTCGACCGTGCGAGTGCCGACAGCCTGACGGGGGAACTGGAGTTGCTGCTGAGTTTCACGCGATATAACGATATCGCGGCAATGTCGGAACACCACAAAAGGGCTTGCGCGCTTCTGAAAAAACCGTCAGTTTTTATGGCGAGTAAAGGGAGCTGGACTTTCGGTTCACCTTCGGTGCTTTATATGTTCTACCGGGAGAGCGGAAAGCTCGAGCAGGAAATCAGAGACATTAAGGAAGCCATGCCCTACTACTACCGACTGACCAACGGACACGGAATGGGTGCCGAGTCCGTCATGGAAGCGGAACGGCACTTCAATACAGGTGACTTTGAAAACGCCGAAATCGCTGCGCATAAAGCGCTTCTCCAGGCCAGAGAGGGCAATCAGCCGAATCTTGTGATCTGTGCCCAGTTTTTACTGGTCAGGCTGGCGCTGCTGAAGGGTGACTACGCTTCGGTCCTGGATTTGTTTACAAAGATGCGGGAAGAGATCGAGCGAAATAAAGTATATGTGCTGATTCATACCATGGATATATGCCTGGGTTTTGTGCATGCATGCTTGCAGCAGGACGGCAAAGTTCCCGAGTGGCTGGCCGAGGGTGATTTCAATTCAAACCGGCTCTACTTTCCCTCCAGAGCTTTTTCCAATATCATCTATGGCAGAGTGCTTTTACTTAAGGGCGAGTACCTGAAGCTACTGGGTACGGCCGGACACTTGATGGGTATTGCCTCGGTTTTCCCGAACATATTGGCAAAAATCTATACCGCGATCGATATCGCAGCCGCCAATGAAAAGCTGTTCCGGCGGGGTGAAGCTATCGAAGCGGTCAGGCAGGCCCTCGATATGGCCACCCCGGATGGGGTATATATGCCCTTTGTGGAAAACTGTGATTACATTAAGCCTTTGCTTGATGAGCTATACACCCAGAATATTTACCGGAAAGATATTGCCAAGATACTCAAACTGCACAAGCCATACCAAAAGGCAATAGAGAGGATTAAAGATGAATATTTCATGGAGAGCAAGCCGAAGCTGACCGAACGGGAAGCGGAGATAGCACAACTGGCGGCGGAAGGGTATTCGAACAAAGTTATCGGCGAAAGGCTGTTCATTTCAACGAACACCGTCAAGACGCAGCTGAAAAGCGTCTTCGAGAAGATAGGAATTAATTCAAGGTCCCTTTTGAAACAGTATTTTGAGGCAAATCTATAAAGCTGGCGGCTGGTTTGCTTTCTGCCGCGACTATAAACCGGTTTGCGCAATACCGATAACGGCGCCGAAAATCACCCGCCGGGTGATATCAATGGAAAAAAGTTCACTATACAATTGTCGTATGGTGGACTTTTTGTATTAAGGAAGGTGATTGAGTGTGCCGAATTACTAAGGTCGTACCAATGGAGGATTATCATTTGGATGTTCAACTGGACAGCGGCAGCAGCGTGATCCTGAATTTAAAAAGCCGGCTTGGAACTGTACGGTTTGGTATGATTGCGGACATCGACCTTTTCCGGCGCGTTGCCACGGACGGCAGCTATATACGTTGGGATAACAAGGTAGAAATATCGGTCAGAGAAGTTTTTCAGCTGGCGCAAAAAGGCGGAGGGGAAAGATTAAGCGAGGTAGGCGGCCGGACTCTTTAAAAGTTATTAGCGAAAAGGGAGGAAAAAGAATGACTACTAAAACCATTATCCCCAAACGTAAGGGGAGCGGGCTGCGGAAACTATTTTATCCCGTCATAACGATCATTGTTTTACTGACTATGATCCTGGCACCGGTACTGCCAATTATGGCTGCCATCGGCACCGGCAGCTCTACTAACGGTAACAGCGGTACGGGCATGTCGGTTACCCTTAACAAACCTGCCGGCACGGTGGCGGGTGATGTGCTGGTGGCCTGTATTGTGGCGACTACACCCTATGGCAGCAGCCCATCCGTGGCACCGCCTGACAGTAGTTGGCACGTGATCCGGACCACTAATGCTTTACAGACCTATTATTACGATATGGTAACCTACTACAAGGTTGCGGGTGCCAGTGAGCCGTCTAATTACACCTTTACTTCGTCGGATTTTAATACGAGCGGTGGCCTTACCCGCCTTACTGGGGTTGATACAAACCATGTGGTAGATGTCTCCGCTGATAACCAGGGTCAAGGCAACACAGATTTGGTGGATGCCCTGGCACCATCGGTAACGACTACTTATGCCAATGATGTGGTGATTAACTTTTTTGGCAACTATACCTCACTGGCAGGTACAGCTCCCGACTCATTTATACAGGGAACCTACACCCCGGTTTTAAACCCGCTGTATGAATATAACATTCCATATCCCGGAGGTAGCTACGATTATCCCGCTATTGCCGCCTATAGTTGGACGCAGTCGAGTGCAGGCAGCACCGGAACAAGAAATTGCCGCCTGGACAAGCGAACATCGTCAGGGGGGGGATGGTGGGTCGCGCAAACCGTTGCCTTTAAAGCCGCTCCCCGAGCATACTTTCCGGTTGCTTCATCCAGCGCCGCGGAAGCTGACACTGGCCATTGGGTAGGGGTAACCTTGGCTCCGAACGCGGAAGGGCCGGTGGAGGTTAACTTTACGGTCAGCGGTACGGCTAAACTTGGTACTGACTTCACCATGATAACGCCCAGCCCACTTACAATAAATACTGGCTCCGGTTCCGCCAGTATCGGTATTAACGTGTTGGAAGATAATCTGTACGAAGAAGACGAAACTATCATCATCACGCTTGAAAGCGGTACAGAATACTTTTTATCGGGCGGAACTCAGTACACCTACACCATTACCAACGATGACTTACCGGCACCTACGCCGGTGATCGCTTATGCTTCTTCCAGTACTGGCATTAGCCCTGATACCGGTACCACCTTTCCTCCGCCTTCAGAAGCTCAGGCCTTAGCAATGAACAAGCCCGCTGGTACAGTGGCCGGGGATTTTCTGCTTGCCGCTATCTCCTGGCAGAGCGGATCCGGTTCTGTCATCAATCCGCCAGTAGGCTGGACCTCCATTCGGACAACGTACTACAACGGCTTGAGAGTCGCCACCTATTACCGGATTGCCGACAGCAGCGATGCTTCTGTAGTTCGATATACCTTTGGGCTGCCTGCCACTGATACTATGAATGGATGGCACGCTACGGGCGGCATCACCCGCTATACCGGAGTGGACCCAACCCATCCTATTGATGTTTCCGATGCCGCATATGGGCAGGTAAATTATGGCAGCACCTTTAGTGCACCATCAGTATACCCCAATTATTCTAACGATCAAATCATTGCCGTTTTTGGGACCGAAATGCCGGCACTTGATATAGGTACACCCTCAGGAATGACAGAGCGCTTTGAATCTCATTACCATACTGCCAGTGGCGGCGGTAGTTACTATTATTATTGGCCCGAGACCGCAGTGAGTGATATGGTATGGGCACCGGCAACGGCGACTGGCGTAAAAACAGCCACGATCAGCAAAGATGGCAGCATTGGTGGGTCTGCCACAACTTGCATTGCCCAGACTATTGCCATAAAGCCCGTCCCCATAATCAATTTTTACCCCACCTCATCCAGCGGCAATGAGAGCATTACCACTGTGAATCTGCCGGTACAATTATCTTCGCCTAAAGATGGCCCGGTAACGGTGAACTACGCCGTGAATGCCGCCGGCACTACCGCGAAAAGCGGAGCCGACTATAACCTGGCCTCCGGCACGCTCACCTTCGCCGCCGGTGAGACAACAAAGAATATTGCACTCAGTGTAATCAACGATGCGGAGTATGAGAGCAACGAGACTGTCCAGGTTACGCTTTCCAGCCCTTCCGGGGCAATCCTGGGAGCCAACACTACTTACACTTACACGATTACCGACAGCGACGCAAACCCGGCCGATGCGATTGCCTACCAAAATTCCAACGGTACCAACGGCGGGATCGGGGGAGTCAGCAATCACCTATTAGGAATCGGGAAGCCAGCCGGCACCACCGCCGGGGATTTCTTACTGGCCTGCATTGTCAACAGGACGGATTATACTCATGTAAGCGTAACCCCGCCCGCGGGCTGGACCCTGATCGGGACAACACTCAATAGTGCTACCAGAGTCACCACCTTTTATCGGTTTGCCGGTACTTCGCCCGGCACTGATCCTGACATATACAGTTTTACTATTGGAACTTCAGTCTATGAATATGAGGACCATGCCACCGGTACCATTCTCCGCTACACCGGAGTAGACCCTTCGAATCCGGCCGATGTTTGGGACGGGGCCGGTGCGTCCAGTACTACAGCTGCCGCACCATCGGTTCATCCCAGCTATGATAACGGGCGGCTGGTTACCGTGTTTGGTTCCTATGTGCCGGTGAGCTTTAGTACCCCTTCTGGAATGGCGCTTCGGAATTCCGTTCATTACCATAGCGGAGATACCTGGCCTGTGGACACATGGCCGGCAACTTATGTGTTCGATCAGGCTTGGGATCAGGCTTCCCCGACGGGAACCAGAGCATCTACTTTAACCCCGTTTGGCAGTCATTCCGCGCAGTGGACCGCCCTATCTCTGGTAATACATGACGCACAGCCCGGGATCGTCGTTAATCCCACCGGTGGTCTTATCACCACCGAAGCCGGCGGCACGGCTACCTTTACCGTGAGGCTTAGTTCTCAACCCACTGCCAATGTCACCATCGGGTTATCCAGCTCGGATACGACTGAAGGCACGGTTTCGCCTGCAAGCTTGACTTTCACCCCCAGCAACTGGATTACCCCGCAGACGGTTACGGTTACGGGGGTAGATGATGTCCTCGCCGATGGGAATATTGCCTATACCATTATTACGGCGGCAGCCACTTCAGCGGATGCGAACTATAGCGGACGCAACGCGGCTGATGTCAGTGTTACTAATAATGATAATGATGCTTCCGGAATCACAGTTACTCCCGGCTCCGGTCTGATTACCACCGAAGCCGGAGGTCAGGCTACATTTACAGTGAAGTTAAACTCCCAGCCTACCGCCAATGTCACCGTAGCATTGACTAGCTCGGATACGACCGAGGGCACGGTTTCTCCTGCCAGTTTAAGTTTCACTACCGCCAACTGGAATACTCCGCAGACGGTTACGGTCACCGGCGTGGCTGACACTCTGCAGGATGGAGATATCAGTTACACTATTAACGCCGCAGCCTCGGGCGGCGACTATGCCGGCAAGACTGCCAGCGTCAGCGTGACCAACTACGATAGTCCTCAGGTTACTAATGTAACCTCTACCGCTAACGGGCCTTATAAGGCCGGAGCCACTATCCCGATAACGGTTACCTTATCTCAACCGGTGAACGTTACCGGGACGCCGCGGCTTCAACTTGAGACCGGAACGACAGATCAGTACGCTGCTTACGCTTCCGGTTCGGGTACGGCGACGCTGACATTTAACTACACGGTGCAGGAGGGCGATACTTCTGCTGATCTGGATTATGTAAGCTCCAACGCCCTTACTCTCAATGGCGGTACAATCAATCGAAACTCCACTCCCGGTGTTACCGCAACATTGACCCTGCCTGCCCCTGGTGCGGCGGGTTCACTCGGCGCCAATAGAAACATAGTTATTGATACCGCCGCCCCCGTTGCGCCATCGACTCCGGACTTGGCAGCCGCCGATGATACCGGTACTTCCGATAGTGACAATATCACCAGGAATACTACCGGGCTTACCTTCTCGGGTACCGCCGAGGCCAACAGTACAGTGACCCTTTATGACGGCGCTACTTCCAAAGGTACAATTACTGCCACGGGCGGGAATTGGAGCCTTGATATCAGTCTGGCGGAAGGAGTACACAGTGTGACCGCCACCGCGACCGATGCCGCCGGTAATGTCTCGGCGGCCTCAGGCGCCTTGAGTGTCACCGTGGACACCACCGGGCCTGCGGTAACTGTTAACCAGGCCGGCGGGCAAACTGATCCCACTACCGCCGCACCGATTAACTTTACCGCTACATTCAGTGAAGCAGTCGTTGGCTTTGCTACCGGCGACGTCACCCTGGGTGGCACAGCCGGTGCTACCACCGCTACAGTTACCGGAGGCCCCACAACCTATACTGTCGCAGTCGGCGGCATGACCACCAGCGGCACGGCTACCGCTTCAATCGGGGCTGGCGTAGCCACCGATGCGGCCGGCAATGGCAATGCTGCTTCGACCAGCACCGACAATACCGTGACTTACAACTCAATAGTATTGGATACCTACCAGAATTCTGCGAACAGTTCTTTGTATATAACCGGAAGGGGCCCTTCTGATTTTCATCAAAAACTGGCTCAGACCTTCACCGTCGAGGGCTCCGGTCAATTCAATCAATTTAAGGCTATGCTCACACCTGATAATTACTCTGCTCAGGATGTACTTGTAGAGATTTATAAGACCAGCGGAGAAGTACCGACAGGTGCACCTATTGCCAGCCAGACTTTTACTCTCAATCTAGCCTATGGACCTTGGCATTGGGTTACATTCAACTTTGACACACCGGTCTTTTTGGAAGCCGGAGAACAATATGCTCTGGCATTGGATGAGACGGGGGATGGCATTGCTCTGCTGCGCTGGTGCGGGTCCGGTACAGCGGATTACGCTGGGGGCAATGGTTATATGAGCTATTGGCCATCCCTGGCCCCGTTCGATTTCGCCTTCCAGACTTTCAGGCTTGTTGAAGATGCCGGTGTCACGACCCATCTTCATGTCGATGGTTATACCGATCCCACCATGGCGGGCGCAGCCCACAGCTTTACGGTAACCGCCAAGGATAACACCGAGGCTACGGTTACCGGTTATACCGGCACCGTCCATTTCACCAGCAGCGACAGTGCGGCTGTCTTACCCGCAAATTATACTTTTACGGCTGGAGATGCCGGGGTGCATACCTTCAGCGCCACGCTGAACACAATGGGTGAGCATTCCATCACAGCGACCGATACTGCGAATACCGCAATTACCGGCGCACAAAGCGCTATTACAGTGATTACGCTTCCTGCTCTGTCGATCAACGATGTCAGCCTGGCGGAAGGCAACAGCGGCACTACCAATATGGTATTTACCGTGACCTTAAGCGCAGCGAGCGCGAGCACCGTTTCCGCCGACTATGCTACCGCCGATGGAACGGCTGCTGCTGGCAGTGATTACACTTCGACTACCGGGACCTTGAATATTGCCGCCGGTCAGACTACCGGTACAATTTCCGTCCCGATCATCGGGGATACCGCCTACGAGCAGGATGAGACCTTCTACGTCAACTTGTCCAATGCGAGCGGGGCGACAATTTCCGATGCTCAGGGTTTGGGGACTATCCTGAACGATGACGCTGAAGGCACTGCCCCGGTAGTTTCAACTGATCCTGATAATCAAACCATTACCTATGGTGCTAATGCTTCATTTACCGCTGCCGCCACCGGCACACCGTCCCCAACCGTTCAGTGGCAGGTGAGCACAGACGGAGGAAGCAACTTCAACAACATCAGCAACGGGGGAGTTTACAGTGGTGCAACCACTATTACCCTGAATCTGACCAAACCGTCAGTTTCATACAGCGGTTATAAGTACCGGGCAGTCTTTACGAACGGCATCAGTCCGGATGCCACGACCGGCGCGGCAGCGCTGACTGTAACCCCGCTGGGGATTACCGGCAGCTTCACGGCCGAGAATAAGGTATATAATGGCACTACAACCGCAACCGTCTCCGGTCGCTCTCTGACCGGGGTGCTGCCCGGTGACACTGTCAGCCTAAGCGACGGCACGGCAGCCTTCGCCGACAAGAATGTCGGCACCGGCAAGACCGTGACTCTGAGTGGATCTGCGCTCACAGGTGCGGATGCCGGGAACTACAGCCTGAGTTCGGTAGCCAATGCCACGGCCGATATTACAGCCAAACCGGTTACCCCCTTGATCGTAGCCAATGATAAAGTGTACGATGGGACGACTACTGCCACCCTGAGCAGTCAGACCGTCAGCGGCGTGATAGAGCCTGATGTCGTGACGCTGGAAGTGGGCGCGGCTGCCTTCGCCGACAAGGATGTAGGAACCTGGACAGTTACAGCCAGTTCACTCAGTCTGAGCGGGGCCGACGCCGGGAACTACACTCTCGCAGCCGCTACAGCTACCGATGCGGCCGAGATAACCGCCGGCAGTCTGACCATCAGCGGCGCAGTTGCCCAGAATAAGGTATATGACGGCAACAATACCGCCACGGTGAACTTCAGCGGAGCTTCTCTGACAGGTGTCATTGGCTCCGATGCGGTCAGCATCAATAGTGCCGGGTACTCCGCCTCCTTCGATAACGAGAATGCCGGCAGCACTAAGCCGGTGACAATAGCGGGTGTCACATTGAGCGGTGCCGACGCCGGGAACTACAGCTTAACCCAGCCAAGCGGCCTGACGGCAGACATAACCGCACTCGGGATTACCGGCAGCTTCACGGCTGAGAACAAGGTATACGACGGGACCACAGAGGCAGCGATCTCCGGTCGGTCCCTGAACGGAGTCCTGCCCGGCGATACGGTCAGCCTGAGTGGCGGCACGGCTGCCTTCGCCGACAAGAATGTTGGTACCGGCAAGACCGTTACCCTGAGCGGAGCCGTACTTGCGGGTGCGGATGCCGGGAACTACAGCCTGAGCTCGGTGGCTGATGCTACGGCGAACATCGCGGCGCGACCGGTCACGGTGACCGCGGATGCCAAGAGCAAGGTCTACGGCGCAGTTGATCCTGCCCTCACCTGTCAGGTTACCGACGGTTCACTGGCGTCCGGTGACAGCATCACGGGTGCCTTAACCAGGGTCTCCGGTGAGAATGTCGGCGACTATGCTATCCAGCAGGGGACTGTGGCTGTCAGCGACGGCAACTCCGGTGCCAACTACGATCTAAACTATGTCGGGGCTAACCTTGCCATCACCGCGCGTCCCATCACGGTGACGGCAGTGACCGATACCAAGAACTATGACGGCACCACCAGCTCGGATGAGACGCCTGAAATCACTTCGGGCAGCCTGGCCTCCGGTGATGCGGCTAACTTCACCCAGGCCTTTGAGACCGCGGCCGTAGGAACGGGCAAGACTATCATCCCGTCCGGTTCGGTGAATGACGGTAACGGCGGCAGTAACTACACAGTCACTTTCGTCAATAACACCGCCGGCGTCATCAACGCCAGGGCCCTGACGGTAAGCGGCATCACGGCCAACAATAAGGTATACGACAGCACGACCGCGGCTGCTCTCAATACCGGCAGTGCCATTCTGGCAGGAGTGGAAGCCGGTGACTCGGTCACCCTGGATGTATCCGGGGCGGTGGGCATTTTCAGCGACGAGAATGTCGGCGCGGGCAAAGCAGTGATTGTCTCCGGGTTGACTCTGAACGGCGCCGACGCTGCCAACTACACCTTGACCCAGCCCGGCGGTCTGACGGCAGACATAACCGCACTGGGGATTACCGGCAGCTTCACAGCGGATGATAAGGAGTATGATGGAACCACAGGCGCAGCAGTCCTCAGCCGCTCTCTGACCGGGGTGCTGCCCGGTGACACTGCCAGCCTGAGCGACGGCACGGCAGCCTTCGCCGACAAGAATGTTGGCACCGGCAAGACCGTGACTCTGAGTGGATCTGCGCTCACAGGCGCGGATGCCGGAAACTACAGCCTGAGTTCGGTGGCCAATGCCACGGCCGATATTACGGCCAAACCGGTTACCCCCTCGATCGTCGCCAATGATAAGGTGTACGACGGGACGACTGCTGCGACCCTGAGCAGTCAGACCGTCAGCGGCGCGATAGAGACTGATGCTGTGACTCTGTTGGTAGGCTCGGCTAACTTTGCCGACAAGGCTGTCGGGACCTGGACAGTTACGGCCAGCTCTCTCAGTCTGGGCGGTACCGATGCCGGGAATTACACCCTTGCAGCGGCAACAGCTACCGATGAGGCCGAGATAACCGCCGGCAGCCTGACCATCAGCGGCGCGGTTGCTCAGGATAAGGTATATGACGGCAACAATACCGCCACGGTGGACTTCAGCGGAGCTTCCCTGTTAGGAGCAGTTGGTGCCGATGATGTCAGCATCGATAGTAACGGATACTCAGCCACCTTCGACGATGGGAACGTCGGCGTCAATAAACCGGTGACAGTAGCGGGTGTCACTCTGAGCGGTGCTGACGCCGGGAACTACACCTTGACCCAACCAAGCGGCCTGACGGCAGACATAACCGCACTGGTGATTACCGGCAGCTTCACGGCAGAGAACAAGGTATATGATGGGACAGCAAACGCAACCGTCTCCGGTCGCTCTCTGACCGGAGTCCTGCCCGGCGACGATGTCAGTCTGAGCGGCGGCACAGCTACCTTCGCTGACAAGAATGCGGGTACAGGCAAGACCGTGACCCTGAGCGGGGCCGTGCTTGCGGGCACGGATGCCGGGAACTATACACTGAGCTCGGTAGCTACGACCATGGCTGATATTACGGTCAGAGCAATCGAAGTGACTGCCGTCACCGATACCAAGGTCTACGACGGTACCACCGGTTCGGATGGAACGCCGACTATCACCAGTACATTAGGTCTGGTTATCGGTGATATGGCGGAATGGACCCAGACTTTCGACACTAAGGACGCCGGCACCGATAAGACGCTTACCCCCGTCGGAACGGTAAATGACGGCAATGGTGGTGCGAACTACAGCGTGGCCTTTGTTCCTGTGAATACAGGAGTGATCGAGAAAGCCACACTCACGATAACAGCGGAGAACAAGACATCCCAGTACAGCGACGCCAGGTTGTCGTTCACGGTTACCTATAACGGGTTTATTTCTGGTGAAACATTGGCGACCAGCGGTGTTACTGGGGAACCGTCCTATACGACTGACCCGACTCTATCCGACCCCATAACACAGAAACCAGGCAGTTACACTATTACTCCTGCTTTAGGTACCCTTGCGGCTGACAACTATGACTTCACCTTTGTTAATGGGACCTATACGGTGTTAATAGAGGATGCCGCCATCGCCTTCGATTCCCAGAACCCGGTCGCTGTTAGAGTAGCATCGAACGGTGGAAACAACTCAGCCTTCACCTGGAAAGTGATTATATCCCCGGCTGACGACGGTGATCCGGGTGACTTGAGCGTGATCGGTCCGTCAGACATCTCCTTGTCCTTCTCCGCAGTGGGCAGCGGAGGTAAATGGTCGGGCACAGCCTCAAGCTTTACCCCAGCGACCGGCGTTGCTATCTTCAATGTACCGGCAGGTGGGTTAGGTGTTGAGACCTATGCCGCTGAAGTTACCCTTAACAATGACTACTTCAAAGCTGCGCCGGCGGAAGACGTCCTGGTGGTCTACGACCCCAGCCTGGGCTTCGCCACCGGCGGCGGCTGGTTTACCTGGCCCGAAGGAACGGATAACCCTGAGCTGGAGGGCGCCAAAACCAACTTCGGCTTTACCATGAAGTACAATAAGAAAGGCGCCAGTGTCCAAGGTAGCTTCCTGCTGATCGCTCACCTCGAAGACGGCAGCATCGTCCGCCTGAAGAGTAACGCTCTCTACGGCCTGGCGATTATCGAAAAGACCTATCCGGGTATCGCTTCCTTCAGCGGCAAATGTGTCTACCGCCGGGTGGATGCCGACGGTACCGTCCTGGCTGAGGCCGGCAACCAAGAGTTCACGGTCTATGTTAAGGATATGAACGAGCCGGGTGCCGGGAATGATCTGGTCTGGTTTACCGCCAAACTGACCGTAGCCGGTGAGGATCCGTTCTCTCTCGACAGCGATGGTAACGGAAAAGTCGACGAAAATGAATACGTATCCCTCGGCGGCGGCAACATCGTCGTCCCGCATACTTCGAGCAGCGGCGGCAGCGGTGTCGTAATAAACGATAACGATGGAACTACCCCGCCAGAGGGTGGCGGAACAACTCCGCCTGAGGGCGATGGAACTACCCCGCCTGAGGGCGATGGAACAACTCCGCCTGAGGGTGATGGAACTACCCCGCCTGATGAGGGTGGGACCACTCCTCCCGGACGCGACAAGAAAAAGTAGAGTTCCTTAGAACTACACAGCTAATAAAGTCCGGAAAAGGGGCAGGGATGGAAATCCTTGCCCCTTTTGGTTTTCCTTCTGGTCAATCGTACATCTGCGGACAGGAAACCAATGATAGTTTTTGCCTTTGACTCCCTTTGGCACATCCCGCGGTGTTGACAGTTTGGCAGAATTCTGGTATATAAATAGATGGGATTAGCACTCATAGGCAGAGAGTGCTAATCCCACGCACACCTATCCGGCGAGGAGGAGAGACAAATGTCTGTCAAGCAATTCCAGGCCGAATCCAAGCGGCTCCTGGACCTGATGATTAATTCGGTGTATACCCACAAGGAGATTTTTCTTCGGGAGCTGATCTCAAACGCCAGCGACGCCATTGACAAGCTTTACTACAAGGCGCTGACGGACGACTCCCTGTGCTTCAACCAAGACGAATACTATATCCGCATCACCGTGGACAAGCCGGCCCGGACCCTGAAGATTTCCGACACCGGGATCGGTATGACCAGGGATGAACTGGAGGAGAACCTGGGCGTCATCGCGAAAAGCGGCTCCCTGGCTTTTAAGCGGGATAACACGGCGCAGGACGGCTACGACATCATCGGACAGTTCGGAGTGGGTTTCTACTCCGCCTTCATGGTGTCCGATGTGGTTACCGTGGTCAGCCGGGCCCAGGGCAGCGACACCGCCTATAAGTGGGAGTCCCGGGGGGCGGAAGGCTACACGTTGGAGCCGGCGGACAGGGCCGGGGTGGGTACGGACGTGCTTCTGAAGATCAAAGCGAACACGGACGATGAGGATTACGATGAGTTTCTGTCCGAATACCGCCTGCGCTCTCTGGTGAAGAAATACTCTGACTTCATCCGCTATCCCATCAAGATGGATGTGACCAAGTCCCGGCCCAAGGCCGGCAATGACAAGGAGTACGAAGAGTACACGGAAGAGCAGATCATCAACAGCATGGTGCCCATCTGGAAAAAGAATAAGAACGAGCTGAAGCCGGAAGACTACGAGAATTTTTACGCCGAGAAGCATTACGGCTTTGACAAACCCCTCCGGCACCTGCACATCAGCGCCGAGGGGACGGTGAGCTATAAGGCCGTCCTCTTCATCCCGGAAACAATGCCTTTCGATTTCTACACCAAAGAGTACGAAAAAGGCCTCGAGCTGTACGCCAACGGAGTGCTCATCATGAATAAATGCCCCGACCTGCTCCCGGACTATTTTAGCTTTGTCAAGGGAATTGTGGACTCGGAGGACTTGTCCTTGAATATCTCCCGGGAAATGCTGCAGCACGACCGGCAGCTGAAGCTCATCGCCAAGAGCCTCAACGGCAAGATCAAGGGCGAACTGACGGACTTGCTGGAGCGGGAACGGGAGAAGTACGAGACATTTTACAAGGTATTCGGCCGGCAGCTGAAATATGGGGTCTACAGTGATTTCGGAGCCAACAAGGAAGCGTTGCAGGACCTGCTGCTGTTTTACTCCTCCAGGGAGAAGAAGCCGGTGACGCTGGCCGAATATGTGGGCCGCATGCCGGCGGACCAGAAGTACATCTATTACGCCGCCGGGGATTCGGTGGAGCGGATCGACCGGCTGCCCCAGACGGAGCGGGTGGCGGACAAAGGCTATGAGATCCTCTACTTCACCGACGATGTGGATGAGTTCGCCGTCCGGATGCTCGGTTCGTATCAAGAGAAGGAATTCAAATCCGTAGCCGGCGGCGACCTTGGCTTCGAGACCGAAGAGGACGAGGCGGCCGGCGCGGCCGACCGGGAGAACCGGGAACTGTTCGCCAGGATGAAAGAGCTGCTCGGCGACCGGGTGAAGGCAGTGCGGGCATCGAAACGGCTGAAGCACCACCCGGTGTGCCTTACCAGTGACAGCGAACTGAGCATCGAGATGGAGAAGGTGCTCAATGCTTTGCCCCACGACCAGAAGGTGAAAGCGGATAAGGTGCTGGAAATCAATCCGGAACATGAAGTACTCAAAGCGCTCCAGGCCGCTCACATGGGGGACCCGGAGAAGCTGAAGCTGTTCACGGAACTGCTGTACAGCCAGGCATTGCTGATTGAGGGTCTGCCGGTGGAGGACCCGGTGGAATTCTCGAACCAGATTTGCAATCTGATGCGGTAAGGGGGACAGGCCGCTTTCAAGGTGTGACCCGGAAAGCGGCTTTCCACTTATTGCCTCCTGCCCGGGGTGATTTCGTTTCTGTACGCTCCCGGCAAACTCGCAGTTGTCAAAGCTTCCTGAGTCTTTTCCGGTTTACCGGGAAAGCCAAGAAGCTTTTTTATGTTAACGCAACGGTTCTTGCAGGTTTTTCCGGTCTCAATGGATAACATAATAAAGGTATTGGCTGCCCGCATCCGCCACAAAAGGAGGGGATGGTTCCAATGCTTCCGATAACTGTTCGCAGGAAAAAACGTTTGTATTTCACCGCTTTGCTTCTGGTCCTGACGTTTTTCATTCCCTCACCGGCTGCCGCGGCCACAGATTATGCGCCGAGCGCCTGGGCGGCAACCAAAATCGCGATAGCCGAAACAACCGGCGTAATGCCGGACAATTTCGACCGACAGTCGTTCACCGCGGATATCACGCGGCAGGATTTCTGTGAATTGCTGATCACCACCTGCCGGCTCTCTGACTACTCCCTGCCGGAAATCCCAGAGTCCCACCCGTTTATCGATACGCAGGACGAAATCGCGGAACTGGCGTTCGCGCTGGGATTGACCGGCGGTACGGCGGCCGGTGTTTTCAGCCCTGCGGTGCCGCTGACCCGGGAGATGGCGGTTGTGATGCTTGGCCGGCTGCGCCTGCTCTTGCGGCCGGAACTCGGGTTAGTGGACAAGCAGCAGGCGGAACAAATCCTGCAGACGTATGCGGTAGACGGCGACAAAGTTTCCGGCTGGGCCAAAATAGCGATGGCCGACGCCTATTCCCGGGGCATTATCGGGGGGACGGCCGTCGGCGTACTGAGCCCCCAGATTAATGTGACCCGCGAGCAGGCGGTGCTGTTGACCCTGAATACCCTGGCTTATTGCGACGGATCCGACATCAAAGCCGACGGGTCGGCGGCATGCTTCCTGGCCGCTCCCTCCGGGATATATATCGCCCAATCTTACCGGCAGGGAGAAGTCAGCCTGACCTGGGGGGAAATACCTGCCGCGTCAGCCTATGAAGTTGAGATATATAAAGACAATGTTCTGGCTTATTCCGTCCGGACCGAGGAAACCGGTCTTACGTTTGGGACAGGCTCCCGGTTGGATGATATCTTTAGCGACGACAGGGAATCCGTTCGGGCCGCCATTAGCGTAATCGCGCTGGATCAGACCGGTGAACCGTCCGTGTTTCAGCTTTGGCGGGAGTTTACTGTTTTGCCGGATGCCGGCCGCCGGGAAGTGGTAATCTCCCGGTCGCTGCCCCGCTATGGCAGCGCCGCCGAGGCGCTGCCCAACATGCGAAGCATCGATGTCCAGGTGTGGCAACTGTCGTCCGGCGTCAAGAAGACGGCGACGCTCACCTTCAGCGTTCATAAGGATGTCGCCGAGGATGTGAAGAAGATATTCGCGGAGATTTACAACGGGGCAGAGAAGTTTCCCATCAAGAGCGTCTTCGGCTATTCCTTCCGCGGGACTTCCCAGCACAGCAGCGGTCTGGCTATCGATATCAATCCGGATGAGAATTATTTTATCGGCCGGGACGGTACCGTCAAGTCCGGGCAGCTTTGGCAGCCGGGAGTAAATCCTTATTCCATTCCCCCCGGCGGCGATGTGGTAAGAGCCTTCAATAAGTACGGCTGGCACTGGAGTCCGGATATGCACTGGTCCAGCGGGTCCGACTACATGCATTTCAGCCTGTCGGGGACATAGAACATCATCGTTCACCGCCGGACAGCCCGTGCGGTATCCCCTGCGGGAGAGCTGTAACTACAGCCTGGCGAAATAACAAAGAAACGGTTTTCCTCATTCTCTCCGGCAGCGGAGGGTGAGTTGAAAACCGTTTTGTTTTACTTATCCGGCAGCATTCGTGAAGCGTGAAACACAAAAAACCGGCAGTCAATTAGCCCACAGCTAAATCTGCCGGTTTTTTAAGGTAACTTTATCTCTCCACCTTAATTATACCACAGAGAAAATGCTAAATACAGACTGTTAATTCCTGTATCCTGCGGTTAGAATATTGTTTATACTCATATCGATCAAGCGGGGGGGAGAATGAACATGGATACTGAGAAAGCCAAAGAAAGCTATCATGCTTTGTTGGCCCGGCAGCTGATTGCCGAGTTCGAGCAACGCAATATCGAAGGCTTTTACTGCCAGACCAAGGAAGCGGCATTGGCAAAAGTTTTGGAGTTGATCCCCAAAGACAGTACGGTTTCCTGGGGAGGCTCCGTCACTCTGCGGGAAATCGGTCTGAAGGCTGCCTTAAAAAACGGCGGGTACAATTTCATCGACCCGGCGGAACCGCAGGGAGGCAAGGAAAAAGAACAGGCGGCCCGGCAAGCCCTGGCGGCCGACTACTTCTTAATGAGTGCCAATGCGATAGCCGTTACCGGCGAACTCGTCAATGTCGACGGAATCGGCAACCGGGTGGCGGCGCTTTGCTTTGGCCCCAAAAACGTAATAATCGTCGCCGGGGTGAATAAAGTGGAACCGACTCTAGATGCGGCCGTACTGCGGGCAACCGGCTATGCGGCTAAAATGGTTATGTCGGCATATCGACAGGATTACCCTTCGTTTGCGGAGCTTGCCGAGGCAGCCGCGGGCGGACGCAGCCAGCTGGTAATCACGCAGAAGTCGATGTTCAAAGGCCGGATTAAAGTGATAGTGGTGGGAGAAAGTTTAGGATTCTAATCTATTGAAAAAGGAGTCGGCTCAACGCCGACTCCTTTTTTATGAGTTACCAGTAAAACAATTACGGTCAGACCAGACGACTAATTTAAATTGTAACTGTTGACACGTCCGGCGGGCTGATCAAATAAGGTCAGCCCGCCCTTTTTAGAGCCGATTATTATATAGCCTTTCCCGATGCGGAAAAAGCGCAAACTTTTCACTGCCAAGGTTCAAAGCTATGCGTCGCTGAACCGGCAATAAAACAGATACACGTAATCGTTTTGCAGCAGCCTTTCGATTTCCGTTTCGTCCCCGGTGTACACGCCGTCGGGGATAAATCCGGGCGACGAATCGTCTTTATTGAAGAGTCTATTCTTTATTTAAGAGACAGGAAAATGTTGCATTATTGTGGAAGCCGTTAGGAAAGACATCTACACGGATGCAACATTGCCCATGCAGATATCATACATAATGAGATACTAAGTAAAGTTTACAGTTTCCCAAGGCGGTTTCACGGCCGATTTTGGTAAAATGCGGTGCCAGGGTTAGGGTTGCCTGATCAGATATCCGGGGGGGTAGTGTAATGAAACGCACTTCGGCTCTGTTTTCTCTGGCAGCCTTACTGCTTTTAGTAGCGCTGTTTCCGGTTGGCTGCGGAGCAAGCGGAAACAATGAGCCGGATGGTGATTTCAACTCGAATCAATTCATAGCTGCGGACGGGCTGCCGGTTGAAGAAATAAAGGTGGAGGGTGCTACTGCGGATGGTATGGGCTATGACGCTGCAATTGTCCGTGACCCTCAGAAGATACAAGCGGCTGTGCAGCTGCTGAGCGATATTAAACTGAAGCAGCTCTCCCCGGATGAAGAAATTGCGATAATGGATAACGGGAAAAAAGTATTGGAAGGGGATAACTATTTTATCATTCTCAAAAACAGCGAGGGTATTGCCGGCACGGTGTTTGCCCTGAGCGAAGAAGGGTTGATTATGGTCGCGGATATTGCCACGATGACCGGCGATGCGAGGACCGTATCGTACATTAATATCAATGCGGAGACTGAGACGGTCGGTGAGTTGCTCGATATTCTCCTGAGCAATTAGGCATAGAACCGGATGGCCGGGCTAACATGAAGAAAAGACCAGTCTCAAAGCAAGCGTCGGATGCTTTAATAAATAGCGGAAGTATGAGAGGGCTGGTTGTGGCGCCGGAGCAGCCGGAGAGACTGACAGCCGGGATTTGGTTAACCGCAATGCACCGGCAGGCAGTGCCGGCATAACAATGATTATCCTGGCCGGCGGTGATCGGGCTTGCTCGATATGGCTTATGGAGGAAGGGGTGATGCAGAGTGGTCAGCGGCGGAGACAGGGATAACATTGTACCGGATATCTTTGAAACCTACGAAGAAGAGCATCTGCCTTTTCTAAAGGAGAAGCACCGGAGGAACTTATGGCTGCTCGTTCTGCACTGGGTACTCATATGGATTACAAGCCGGGAGGTAAGCGTGTGAGATACAAATGGCTTTTGTCCGGTGTAGTTATTGCGTGTCTGATACTGATCGCCCCTTATGTCGTTTATTGGCTTGCCTATGACACAGGGGTCACGGTTTATGAAAGCAAATATTCGGCGGAAGAACTGATTGTTATTCATACGGTCACCGGCGAAGGATTTAATTCCTCCTTTTATGACCCGGAAGGGAAGCTCGTGATAAGCGGCGATTTCCATGAGGCGTTGGAGTTCACGGAAGGGATTGCCGTAGTCACAATTGATCCCAAAAACAGACATGGCCTCTTCGGTCAGAAAACCGGTTACCTGCTGCCGGACGGGACATGGCTAATCAAGCCCCGGTATGACGCCGCGACTCCGTTCGCCGGCGGTTTGGCGATAGCGACGGACCGGCAGGGCTGCTTCATCATCAATACTGAAGGCGAAAAAACAGTCAAACTTGGCAAGTTGCTGCTGCCATACGGTTCCGCCTTCGTCAAGGGGATTGCGCCGGTGACCACCAAGAGCAGCGGGTGGCGGAGCGGCGCCGCCAACACCGCCGGCGAGCTTATCCTGCCGGTGGAATATCTGTATGCGTCGTTCTCCGACGATGGCCTCGGCGTAGCTTACAACGGACAAAAAGCGTATTTTTTTAACGCGGAGGGAGAGATCGTCAAGGAGTTTGACACGCCGCACGTCTCCGGGTTTAAAGATGGGTTGGCCTATGTTCGGTACGCAGGCCAAAGAGAAGTGATCTATTTGGATACCGGGTTCAACGAAGTGCTGCGGCTTCCGTATGATACCTGCAATTATTTTACCGAGGGGCTTGCGGTGGTGAGCCGGGACGGCCGACGTGGCTATATTGATAAGACCGGGAAAGAAGTAATCCCACTGCAGTTTGAAGGAGCGAGTATCTTCAGTGAAGGTTTGGCTGCCGTGGAAAAAGGCGGTTTGTGGGGATACATCGACGCGTCCGGCGAATGGGTTATTGCGCCGCAATTCGCCGGGGCCAATCATTTTATTAACGGACTGGCAGCGGTTTACAAAGATTATGAGGCATTTGACGATGCAGGGAATCAGATAGAAAAGGGAACGGTAAAGGCTTACATTAACCAACGCGGCGATATCGTTTGGAAAGAAGAAAAATGGAACTGAGGAAACCCTAGTTGTTTTTCATCTCATTGAAACGCACTACATCGAATTCAATCGGTTCTAGCAACTTTCCGAATACTCGGCACCCTTCAGATAGCCGTCTCCCCACTGCCGCAAAGCCGTCAGCAGGGGCAGCAGGCTTTCTCCGGCCCCGGATAAGGAGTACTCGACCTTGGGCGGCACCTGGGCATAGACTTTCCGGGTGATCAGCCCGTCGCTTTCCAGTTCGCGCAGCTGCTGCGTCAGCATCTTTTGGGTGGCGTGGGGAATCTGGCGCCGCAGTTCGCTGAACCGCAGTGTTTGGTCGCCAAGGTACCAGAGAATCAGCGGTTTCCACCGGCCGCCGATGAGCTGCAAGGCTACTTCCAGAGTACATTGGTACTCTTTTTCTTTAAATCTGATCATTTTTTCTCCTCCCCATGCCATGCGCACGATCGTATCGGTATCATTTTAGGTACTATGCCACATTAAAGTGCGTACTTCCTAAAAAGAATTTTAGCAGATATAATGGCTGTAGTCCAGTTGACAATTAAAACAAAGGAGTGGGAGTTATGATGGTCGGTTCGGACATTGCCGAGAAGAACGGGCTACAGCAGGTAGCCGAGTTGATGCTGGTTGCCGCTCGGACGGCACCGAAAGCACGCGGTGTGGACAATATCGTGACCGCGATTTTAGCTGATGCGGCAGATAAAAAAGCGCTTACGGACGAAATGAGGCGCATTGCCCAAACGGAAACGGGTGTGGCATTCTTTGAAAGAGACGCCGGCAACGTTGACAGCGCGCCGGTGGTGGTATTGATCGGCACGAAAGTACAGCCGCTCGGTCTCTCCTACTGCGGTTTCTGCGGTTTTGCCAATTGCGCCGCCAACCTGGAAGCAGGCGGCCGATGTGCCTTTAATGCCCATGACCTTGGCTTGGCGGTAGGTTCCGCCGTCGGGGTCGCGGCGGACCACCGGGTTGACAACCGGGTGATGTTCTCCGTCGGGCGGGCGGCTTTGAATTTAAAACTAATGGGTGAGGAGACGAAAATAATCTTCGGTATCCCCCTCAGCGTGAAGGGGAAGAGTCCATTCTTCGACCGGAAGTAATAAGGCCGCCATCGCCATGCTCAAGTCCACCAAGGGTGAGCCGCCGGTGGCCGGTATCAAATAAACTTGCGCCGGTTGTCCGACCCCGCACGAAAGGGTAAAGATTTAACCGATTTGTTTCGATATGAGACCAGCCGTGGCCGGACAAACGTTTAGTGAGCGCTTTCACCGTAAAGTGGTGAAAGCGCTCACTTGCTTATGTGGCGGCGGCCCCGTCTGATGGAATATTCTGGATGGACAGGGCATAAGGATAATACAGCCGATCAAGCAGGAAATCGCGAATCCAGCGGGAAAGAATCAGGAGAAAAATGTCGTATTCTTCTGTCGATTCCGCGCATTGTCCTCTTTTCAGCTGCCACTGTTTTCCGGGGGCAGTACTCCAATCCACCAATGAAACGAAAAGGAGGTAAAGACATGGCGAAAATCGAGGTCGACAAGGAAAAATGCAAGTCCTGTGAGCTGTGCGTAGGCGTCTGTCCGTTCCACCTGATCCGGCTGAGCAAGGAGATGAACTCGTTCGGCGACCACTACGCGGAACAAATCAACCCCGAGAAATGCACCGGCTGCGCGCTCTGCGGCCTGATGTGCCCGGATCATGTAATCAGCGTATACAAATAAGAGGGGGGAAGCGACAAGTATGGCTAAGCAAGAAGTAATGATGGCGAATATCGCCTGCGCCGAGTCGGCGCTGCGGGCCGGTTGCCGGTTCTTCGCCGGCTACCCGATAACGCCGCAGACGGAGATCACGGAATATCTCGCGACGCGGATGTATGAACTGGAAGGACGCCACTTTGTCCAGGGCGAGAGCGAACTTGCGTCGATCAACATGGTCTACGGCGCGTCGCTTTCCGGCGCCCGCGCGATGACCGCGACGTCGGGCCAGGGCTTTTCGCTGATGACCGAGGGCCTGAGCGCCTGCGCCGGCTCCGGCACGCCCGCCGTCTTCATCGACATCGAGCGCGGCGGCCCCGGCAACTGCACGACGGAACCTTCGCAAATGGACTATAACTTAGCGACCAAGACGGTCGGCCACGGCGGGTTCAAGGCATTCGTCCTCGCTCCCTCCACCGTGCAGGAAACAGCCGACTTTACGTACGAAGCATTCGATATCGCGGACGAATACCGCTGCCTTGTCATTATTCTTACCGACGGCATGCTCGGGCACCTGATTGAACGGGTGGAACTGAAACCGTTCCGGGATCTCAGTACGCTCCCGCCCCGGCCGTGGGCGGCGCGGGGCAACGCGGACGGCACCACCGTCCGGGCCGGCCGGCCGCCGGTCCCCGGCGAGGAATGGTCGAAGGAAGTTGCCAAGATGTACGAAAAATGGGCGAAAGAAATGACCCGGGTCGAAAAATTCCTGGCCGAAGACGCTGAAACCCTGGTTGTCGCGTGGGGCAGTGCCGGCCGGGTCGCCAAAACGGCCATCCGGGCGTTACGGGCGGAAGGCAAGAAAGTCGGCCTGATTCGTCCGATTACCCTCAATCCGTTCCCGTACGAAGCGTTTTCCTCGCTCGACGAGAAGCAGGTGAAGAACATCCTCGTGCTGGAAGACGCCCTGCCGGCACAGTTCTACTACGATGTCCTGTACGCGCTGGGCGGCAAGCCGATACCCGTCAGCCTGTACACCAGGTGCATGGGCAAGATGATCTCACCGGAAGAGGCGGAAGAAGAGCTCCGGAAGCTTGTATAAGGAGGGATAGAAAGGATGGAAAAAGTTTACGGGATACCGCAGGGTATCAACGATATGAAAAACGGCTTCTGCCCCGGCTGCACGCATTCCACGGCGGAGAAACTGATTGCCGAGGTTCTTGGTGAACTGGGTTATCTCGGTCAGACGATCATCTGCATGCCGATCGGCTGCGCGCTGCACGCCGTTCCGTACTTTGAAATCGATCAGGTCCAGTGCCTGCACGGCCGGGCTTCGGCCGTCGCGACCGGCGTTACCCGGATGAATCCCGACAAATGTATCTTGACCTACCAAGGCGACGGCGACGGAGTATCCATCGGGATGGCGGAAACGTTCTACGCTGCCAACCGGGGCGAGAAAATGACTTGCATCATCATCAACAATCAGATGTACGGAATGACGGGCGGGCAGATGTCCCCCACCACGCTGGTCGGGCAGGGTTCCACGACCGGTCCCAGATATGTCGAACGGGCCGGCTATCCGGTCCGCTTCGCGGAGATCATCGCCTCGCTCCCGGCGCCGGGCTACGTTGCCCGCGGCTCGCTCCATTCGCCCAAGTACATCATCCAGGCGAAGAAGTACCTCGAGAAAGCTATCCGCTGCCAGATGGAGCAGGGCAAATACTCTTATGTCGAACTCCTTTCGATTTGCCCGACGAACTGGGGCATCCTCCCGAAGAACTGCCCCAGACATGTCGAAGAAAATGTTCTGCCCGAATTTCCGGTCGGCGAGCTGAAGACACTGGAGGGGGTATAAAGCATGCAAAACAGTGTTTTGATGGGCGGTTTCGGCGGACAGGGAGTCCAGACCTGCGGCCAGCTCCTGATCTACGGGGCGAACGAAGAGGACACTATCGCCACCTTCTATTCGCAGTATGGCGGGGCAATGCGCGGCGGGACGTCGAACTGCACGGTAATCACGAGCGATCAGGAGATCGGCTCCCCGACGAAGGCGAAGCCGGATTACGTCATCGCGTTCAACATTCCCTCGTTTAAGGCGTTTGAGGGCCGCGTCGCTCCCGGCGGGACGATGGTCGTCAACTCTTCGCTGATCAAGCCCGAATTGTTCACCCGCGACGACATCACCTATGTCGGCGTGCCCGCGAACGACATCGCCGAGTCAATCGGGAGCGCGCGCGTTCTGAATATTGCGATCCTCGGTTTCTTCTGCGAATACAGCAAGATGGTCACGCCCGGGGTCATGAAGCAGGTCGTCCTGCAAAGGATGGCGCGGAAGCCGGAGTTTATCGAAATGAACTCGAAGGCGTTCGACTCCGGCGTTGAATACGCCAAATCCGTAAAAAAGGCAAGCTGAATTAATGGAGAAGCAGCCGTCAGTCCGGCAGATGCGGATTGACGGCTGCTTTTTACGCAATTATGAGGTTTATTGACGTCAGCAGCATAGTGAAATATAATTTTATCAGGAAGGCTTCGGGGGTGAGTAGAATGACAATTGATAGCCTAAGAGGCATTATCGCTCAAATAGCACCTGCCTACCCGGTTATCAGCATTGACCTGTTCGGGTCTTATGCGAGCGAAGAAGATACCGATGCTTCAGACGTGGATTTGCTGGTGCATTTCGATGAAAGTAAGGCAAGTCTATTTGATTTGTCGGGGCTTAAGCTGGACCTGCAGGATAAGCTGCAGAAGAAGGTTGATGTGGTTGCCGGCCCTCTGAAAAAGGGCAGCCATCTGACGATAAAAAAGAAGGTCAGAATTTATGAGGCATAGTGATATCCAATTAATCAGGCGAATTATAGCGGAATGCAATGACATTATAAGATATACGAATGAAATCGGCGCGAGAGATTTTCTGGCAAACGATATTTATCAGAAGGCAACGGCCATGTCGCTGCTGAATATCGGTGAGCATGCCAATGCCTTGAGTCGAGAGGTCTGGGACGCGAACCGGGATATCGAATGGAGAAAAATAGTGGACTTAAGAAACCTTGTGGCGCACGGATACGGTGAACTGAGAATGGAGTTGGTCTGGAACCTGTCACAGAGAGAAGTTCCGTTGCTGATCAAACAGTTGGAGAAGATAGACGAAGCAGCCCATAACTGAAGCAATATCAGTTATGGGCTGCTTTTTTTATCCTTACTTCAAACACCCCAGCGCCGCCTTCGCGTTCTTGTACCTCTGATGCTTTTCCTCCTCGAAGGGAAGCTCCGGCGCGCCGAGCGGATACTTGACGCTGGCCGAGGGGAAGATGCGTTTCACACCGACGGAGTTGGCGACGGGCACCATGTTGCAGATCTGCACCGTGGGGATCCCGGCCTTTTCGAGTTCCTTTGTAATCACTGCGCCGCAGCGAGTACTCGTCCCTCAGGTGGAGGTCAGGACGGCGGCGTCGATATTGTGCTCCTTGATATACTCCGCCATCCCCCGGCCGATCTTGCGGCTGTTGGCTATCGTGGTAATCAGCCCGGTCGTGCCGAGGTAGGCCCCGTGCAGCCGGCCGATAACCCCTGCCTGCTCAAGCTCCCGCATGGCGTCGACAGGGACGAGCCGGTCGGGGTCCTTAAGGATGAAGGTCGAGTCGTAGCCGTTGTGACAGATGGTCCAGTCGCCTTCGTGCAGGTCGTCCCGCCCTTCGATGGAGTAAGCGTGGAAGCGGTCGGGATTGGACGAAGGCATCTTGTCGGGGTTCCCGGCCGGGTACAGCCCGCCGTCGGTGACGAGGACTACCGTGGCTTCGGACAGGTTCTTGGCCAGAGGCGCCGGCGGGACGTCGTCGTGGGCCGGCAGCCTGACTTCGGTCGCGAAGGGGCGGCCGTTAATCTTATCCAGCAGCATATCGACCAGACGCTCGGTGGAGCGCCGGGGGGAAGGGATGTTCCGGATGAGGCCGCGCTCGTAGTAGCCTTCCGCCGCAGGGCCGCCGATTTCCTCGCCGCTCAGGAGCTTGCGGGCGAAGGCGGCCATCCTCTCCACGTCCTGCCGCATGGTCCTGGCGTTGCTGCCGGTCTTCAGGATGAACAAATCCTTCTTATATATCTCGACGCCGGGGTTCTCCTCGTGCATGGCGGTGACGGCGGGTATCCCGAGCCGCTGCTGCACGGCGCGGCAGAGGGAGCCGCAGGCGACGCCGTAGCGCCCCGCCTCGTAAGCCGGTCCCGCGAAAAAGACATCGGGCTGGTATTTCGCAATAATATCTGCTATCTCCGCCGTGACCGCGTCCAGCCGCTCGGCGATATGGTTGTCGCCGCAGATAATCGTCGCCACTACCGCGGCATCCCCGCCGCAAGCCTGCTGCAGCAGCAGACCCGGACCGACCGGCTCTTCTCGGACCTCGATCCCCATGCTGGCGGCGGTTTCCCCGCCGTACTGCCCGAAAAACTGGTTAAGATAATGGACTACTTTTATCGTCATTGGGTTCTCCTCCTTTCCGGTTTCCGGTTAGTATTTGAGCGACGTGTACATGGTGCCGCCCTGCTGGCTCGTCCCGCCGCGCGTCTTGTGGTTCAGCAGGGTGAACCCGCCGTAAGCGTCGACTTTGCCCAGGTTGGTCAGATCGGGAACGGCGGTGGAGCCGATGACCCGCCGGACGGGCGGGCAGACGAGCTTCTGGAGGCAGCTGGAGGAGACGATGGCGTTGGCGTTCTTGGTGGTGAACAGGACGGATTCGTCGGCCGCGTTGTCGGGGGACAAAAATTCGGAGATCAGGATGGCTGTCCTGATGCCGTAGTTCTCGCAGTTGTCGCACAGCATGCCCAGATCGATCTGGGGATGGCCGCCGCCTTCCTTGGTAAGCACGGCGGCGTCGGCCCGCAGGTGATAGTGGGCGAGATCGGCCGCCAGCATGGCGTTGCGCCGCTTGTCGGCCAGTTCGTGCGGGGAGTTGGAAAGGATGACCCCGCAGAAGTTGATATCCACGCCGTGGCGGCGGTACAGTTCGAGGATCATCGGCTGGTTCTGGTACAGGTAGGTCGGGTCGGCGTTCGTCATCTGAAAATAATCCCGGTTGCAGAGCGCACCGTCGAGCACCTCATTCGGGTGGATGAGCAGGGGCATCATCTTGGCACAGTCGCCGCCGTAGTAGGTCGTGTCGGTGTAGGGCGCGTGGGAGAAAATCTGGAAGATGTAGACGACACGCGGGAGGCCGGCGAGGTTGTCCCGCTCCAGGGTGAACGTTTCGGTCGCGTCCGGCGCGCAGGCTTGGGCGGCCTGCCCGAGATATTTGGCGGCCTTCTTGGACGCGAGATTCAGGGCGGCGATGTAGTCGTTCTTGTGGACGTCCTTCGCCGGGAAGGCGTCAATGGTCAGGTTGATAGTCTTGGAAAACTGCGTGTGCGGGGCGGCCGGGCCGGTCATGTCCACGAACGTCCCGAGCGGGAGGTCGACCTCCAGAATCTCCGCCACGGCAAAGCCGCGCAGGGCGACGGTCTCCCCGGTGCCGACGCTCGCAATCGCGTCGACCGTGCCGGGGAAGGTGGAAGCGCCTGTTTCGAGTTTGCAGACGGGCTGGACGATGTCGCCGACGTTCATCAGGCGGCAGTCCTCGCCGGGAAAAGCGAGCTCGAATTCCACCCGGGCGAACCGGGCGTCCGCGACGACCTCCTTCAGTTCTTCCCGGTCGATATGCAAGGTATGCCCGTCAAGGAAAGTTTTCGAGTCGAATACTGCGGCCTCGATATCGACGTACCGCTTCTGTAGGTGCATCCGGATCAGTCTCCCCGTTCAACAGATTTAGGTTAATCAAGGCAACCTATAATCCTTTGAGGCGAAAGGCTATACGCCGGGTACAGCCAAAGCTTCCCGACCGGATTGCCGGGAGATAAAGAAATATTGCATGCGAAGCGGGAAGGCTCCCTGCAATATGCGAAAAAAGCCGTTATGGGCCGTGGGTACACTGTCACCCTGTTTTTATCATTATATATCGCGGCATTAGCGATTTCAAGGATAATTGAAGTCGCAGAGGACAAGGTGAGTGAGGAAAAGCGCCGGAGGGCAGGCTTCAGGTTGCCCACAAAAGGGAAATTGTACTCTGTGAATAGACGGGAAGAACCGCGCGAGCCGTCAAGGACGAGATCCTTCGCTTTGCTCAGGATGACACCGCATTACGCTTAACGCAAGGTAGGGAACGCATTGCATGCGTTCCGCCATTGTCGGCGTTCCGCCCGGGTAATTCGTTCCCTTATCTCTGGTAGGGGACGCCGCCCACGGCGTCCCGCCCGGTCACCCGGCTGGTCTGTTTTCATGGCAATGACCATACGGTATTTGTCTGCAAACTGAAAAAACCTGCCGGAGGGCAGGTTTTTTCGTCTAGAACCGGTCGCAGTGGTTTTCGCACTCACTGCAGGGGCGCTTGGCGTCCGCGAGCGGCGGTTCGCCTTTGATGCTTTTCACCAGCTCGAACGCCGCCCGGACTGGCCCATCCTCGCCCGCGATGGCGAGCGTCACCGCTCCGGCCGAATTGCCGATCCCGCCGGAGGCGAAATGGACGGCCTCGACCCCGGCGAGGACGGAGAGCGCTTCGATTTCGGTGATGACGGTGGCGCCGGTGACCGGCCAGAGCGCGCAGCGCAGCCCGAGGCAGAGGTCCCAGGTATGCATGCCGCCGAACGCAGCGGCATCAAGCACGGAAGGCACCAGCTTCTCGAGGCCGACCGGAATAATCAGTTTGGCATTCCGCAGGAAAACGGTATTGTAGACCGCCCCCATCGTGCCGCCGGTAGGGTTGCCGATGATGATCCGGCCCGCCGCTTGGGCGCGGCGGACTTCCGGCAGCAGGGCGACTGCTTTGGCGATCAGCCGGCGGGATTCGGCCGGCGTCAGAGTAAATAAAGCTTGCATCGTTTTCCCTCCTCACTGGTCTGAACTATGCTTGTTACAAAACTTTGGTAATTAGATGGTAATAGAATAGAACCACTGGTCACCTCTACGCTGTAAAACGAAACTTGAATGCATTGCAGGGAAGCCGGAAGGCGGGACGCCGTTCCCTGTCCGGTGACAGGGCAGCGGGTTAAGCAGGCCGCACTGCGGGCCGGGCGGACCGAGGCGTCCGCCCCTACATTTTCCGGTTCCTTAACTTCGTTTTCTTCGTAAACAATCTGTTTGTAGGGGTGGACGACCCTGTCCACCCGTTTCATTTTCCAATAATCTTCCAATAATCTTCCACTAATGTGTGGTAAGAATAGATAGTCTGACCGGGGAGCAAGGTTCGGATAATTTTCGCTGCCGGGCTGTGGTTTGCCACCGGGCAGCACGGCCCGGGAAAATCATTCGAGAGGGATTTGCCGCTACACCATCAACTCTTTGATAACGGCGGCGAAGCGGCGGATGCCTTCGGTGATTCTCTCCGCATCGACGGTGCTGAAGCACAGGCGCGCCTGATTGAGCCCCTTGCTGTCGTCGACATAGAAGGCAGGACCGGGGCGGTAGGCGACGCCGGCCGCGACGGCGCCCTTGAGCATCTCGATCCCGTCGATCCGGCTTTCCGGCGCCGTGAGCCAGAGGAAATAGCCGCCCTGCGGTTTCGTCCAGGTTACGCCATCCGGCATGTATTGGTCGAGGGCGGCCAGCATGGCGTCCTTGCGCTGCTTATAGAGCCCTTTGGATAATTCGATATGCTCCCGCATATAACCGCGCCGGCTGAATTCGGCCGCCAGCGCCTGGGTAAAGGGACTGCCCATCAGCGAGGTCAGGCTTTCCGCCAGCGACAGGCATTTGACGAGTTCCGCGTCGGCCACGATCCAGCCGATCCGGGTGCCGGGCGCGAACGTCTTGGAGAAGGTGGTGGTGTAAACGACCAAACCGGAGTCGTCCAGGGACTTGATGGTCGGCAGTTCTTCGCCTTCGTAGCGGAACTCGATGTACGGGTCATCCTCGAAAATGAGCACGCCGTACTTTTTCGCGATTTCCAGCAGAGCCCGCCGCCGCTCCAGCGACAGGGTGACCCCGGCCGGGTTCTGGTAATTGGGCAGGATATACATGAATTTGACCTGGATGCCGGCGGCCCGCTTCTCGGCCAGCGCTTTTTCCACCATCTCGGGCATGATGCCGGCGTCGTCGACGGGGACGGGCAGCATCCGGCAGCCGAAGGCGCGGAAGGAAGCGACCGCGCCGGAATAGCTCGGCTCTTCGATGATGATATGGTCGCCGGGGTTGATAAAGACCTTGCACATCAGGTCGAACGCCTCGGTGGAGCCGTTGACGAGCAGGATATTGTCCAGCGTCGCCTTCTGGTGCTTCGCGTTCGCGAGGTCGACGATATGCTCGCGCAGTTTCGGGTAACCGCTGGAAGGGCCGTACTGGAGCGCCACGTGTGCTTCGTTATCCATGATGTAATTCGTGATTTCCTTGATCTGTTCGCGCGGGAAATAATCTGGGTCCGGGAAGCCGCCGGACAGGTGGATGGCATCCGGCTTCAGGCCGGCCAAAATCCGGTTGACCGGAGAGGGCTTGGCCGCCGCCGCCAGCGGCGTGTACAAGTGGGAGTACCTGGACATGGGATAACCTCCTTTATTGTGCGAATTTCTTTCCTGCAATTTAATTATATGTTTGCTATTGGTGCGATGCAATTATATAATTGTATGGAGGACAATAAAAGGGGCGATGACATGTACGACCAATACGGGAACGAAATCACCTGGGTGCCGGATTTGCGGCCGTCCGACCGGCCCACGTATCTCGCGCTCGCCGAGTGCCTGGAGGCGGATATCGAGCGGGGCGTGCTCGCGCCGGGGCAGAAGCTCCCGCCGCAGCGGGTAATCGCGGATTACCTGGGCATCAACCACAGCACCGTGACGCGGGCGTACAAGCGTTGCGAGGAAAAGGGACTGATCCGGGGCGTCACCGGCCGGGGCACGTTCGTCAGCAGCTATGCCGGCATCCCGCAGCACCTGCTGACCGACAGCGCCGACCCGGCGGTCATCGAGATGGGCATGGTGCTGCCGCTGTACGAAATGAACGACAGGCTCGAAGCCTGCCTGCGGGAGACGTATGCGCGGGTGGATTACGGCACGGTGCTGGGGTATGTCCCGCCGGAAGGCCATATCAAACACCGGTACAGCGCGGCCAAATGGCTCCGGACGTTCGGGCTGGACTGCCCGCCGGAGCAGATAATCGTCACTACCGGGTCGCAGAGCGCGCTCGCGGTGGCCCTGACCAGCCTCTTCGGCAAGGGTGACCGGATCATCGCGGACGAATACACCTATACCGGCCTGAAAAGCCTGGCCAACCTGCTGGGCATCATCCTGATTCCGGTCCGGACCGGCGACGCCGGCATTGACGCCGCGGAACTGGAAGCGGCCTGCCGGCGGGAAAAGGCGAAGGGGCTGTACCTGATTCCCGACTGCCACAACCCGACGACGGCGGTCATCGGCCCCGCGCAGCGGCAGGAGATCGCGCGGATCGTCGTGGACAACGACCTGCTGCTCATCGAGGACGGTACGTTCAGCTTCTCCGTGCCGGACCGGCTCCCGCCGATTAGCAGCCGGATTCCGGAGCACAGCCTGTACATCAACGGTGTCTCCAAGGCCCTGAGCACCGCCTTCCGGATCGCCTATATCGCCGCCCCGCGCAGGCACCTGAAACAACTGATCCACAGCGCGAACCACATCACGCGGATGGCGTCGTCGCTGAGCGCCGAACTGGTGTCGCTGCTGCTCAACTCACCTGAGTACGACCGGATCGTCGCCGCCAAGATGGAGAAAATCAAAGAGCGCAACCGGCTCGTCGACGAGATCCTGCGGGGCTATGACCCGGTGCCGAGCGAGACCGCTTTCTTCCGGTATCTGCTGCTGCCGCCGGCGCTGCCGGACGATGCGGTCGAGCGGGCCTGCCGTGATCGGGGGGTGCAGATCTTTTCGGCCAAACGGTTCGCGGTCAGCGCCGGCGCGAATACGAACGCGGTCCGCCTGGCTATCAGCGGACCGCGGGACAGCGAGGAACTGCGGCAGGGGCTGCTCGTCGTCCGGGACGTGCTGGAGACGGCGGCGGTCAAGGACCAGTTGATAATCTGAAAAATAAAGCCGGCACAATAACGGTTAACGGATTCGGATAACGAGTTCAAAACTCAGAACAGCAAAGAAAACAGCACTGTGATTTATTCAAAATCGCAGTGCTGTTTTCTTTATTTTATAAGGGCTTTCCTTGATCCCTTTATTCGTCCAGCATCAGTTTTCGTTTTGAATTTCTGAGCTTTCGTATTTCCTCGCGTTTATAATCCTTTATTTCCCTTTGCGTCGCGCTGCCTATCTCGACCATTTTGCTAACCTCGGCAAAATGGTTTGGGACTGAAGATCCGCTATGCTTGTTCGTTCTAACGCTCCGAAATGTCTACCGAAATTCGTGCTAAAGCATATGCTAAAATGCAATTTGAACTTTTTTCTGAACCCGTTAATAACGCTACCAGCTTTTATTTACGATCCGGGGTTAATTGCCGATTGACAAATCACCGCCGCGCGCATACAATATTAATATACCCTACGGGGTATGCTAATACTGTATAAGGATGTGAGATTATGCAGATAACCGTCAACCAAAACCGCTGCCCCCAGAATCACCCCTGTCCGTCCCTCCGGGTGTGCCCGGTCGGCGCGATCAGGCAGGTCGGCTACGCCGCCCCCACGATTGATGAGGAGAAATGCATCAAGTGCCGGAAGTGCGCGATGTACTGTCCGATGGGAGCAATCCAGGCAGTTTAGGCGGCGGCCGTTCAGGCGAGGAGGAGTGATAGGATGAATCCGTATCTGACGTTGGCAATTATTCTGACCGGGGTGTACATCTTCGGGTCATTCATTACCAACCTGGGTTCGGCCGGGGCGCCGCGCATCAGCCCGAAGGAGGCAAAAAAGCGGCTGGAAACGGAGAAGGGGATTATCCTCCTGGATGTGCGGACCCGGGAAGAGTATAACCGCCGGCACATCCCGAACAGTACGCTGCTCCCGTTGGCCTATCTCTCGGCCGAGGCGGGCCAGGTGCTGCCGGACAAGGACGCGGAGATTTTTGCCTATTGCGCCAGCGGGAGCCGAAGCACGGCGGCGGTCAGGACGCTGCGAAAGCTGGGATATACGCGGGTGTACAATTTGGGCGGTATCGCCGACTGGCCGTATGAGACGGTGGCGGGGGAGAAGTAGAGAGCATCTTTGGATTGCAACCGGGTAAGTTAGTAAAATAAATATAATAACGAAGACTTAAAGCGATAAGCTTTAAGTCTTCGTTATTATATTCCGCTCAGGTCAGTCTTCAAAATCACCTAACTAAAATGAGTGGATGATATGTGACCTTATCTCATTTAACTAAATAGTTATAATGAATTGTTTAAACTCTGAAAATAAGTAAAAAATTTGTATGAGTATTGCGAATAATGGATTATTATGGAAGGAATGATGGAAAATTTGTAGAAGATATATTTACTTTAAATGATCAGCTTTCTGTTTTCCTTATATGCTAATTGTCTAAATAAAATAATGAATTACCTAAGCAATAAGTTGGTGCCCACTAAGCTTTTATTGGTTTACACTATGTTTATATATTTTTATTGTTTATTCGTATTTCATAGTGGGAGGTATTTTTTATGGATACAATTACTCTTGAAATTCGGGATATCAAGAACATTAGTTCGGCACGTTTTGAAATTCCGATGGAAAAAGGCGTATATGCCTTTGTTGGAAATAATGGATGTGGAAAAAGCACTTTACTTCTTTCACTTGCGCAGATAATCTCTCGTCATTATCTGGGTACTTTAAAGAAAGAGGACTATAGTGAGCAATCATATGTGTCATTTCAACACAATAATATAACAGACGTGTGGACATGTCGAAATGATTTCTGGGTAGCAGATACACACCCAGGTACTCTTAGATTTAATGGAATGTATGAAGGCAGCTTGTTTTATGGGACGAGGTTTAATGATTCACGAATTGTAGACAAATTAGTGGAGGAAAATAGTTTTGAGGTTCATGAAATCGTAAATGCTGATACATATATTAAGGATCGGTTGAGCTATATTTTACATGGAGATTATTCTCATTATAGAAATATTAAAAAAGTGAGAAACAAGTATATATCACAGAAGTTTAATCTAAAGAATACACCTTACTTTGATAGTGTTAGGGGTAGATTAATTAGTCAGTATCGGATGAGTTCGGGTGAGTGTCTACTCATTTCACTTTTGCATTTCGTTTATAATTCTTTAGTGCGCAAATCATTACCAAAGGGGCAGACCATACTGATGCTTATTGACGAAATAGAACTAGCACTTCATCCGATTGCAGTAGATAGATTGTTAGACTTGCTGAGCTCTTTGGTAGATAATTCGGAGAGGTTAGTAATAATACTAACAACTCATGCACCGGAGGTAATAAAGAAAATCTCACCGAAGAATATTTTCAAGATTGAAAACAATAACGGTGTTGTTTTAGCGGTTAATCCATGTTATCCAAGTTACGCTATTAGAGATGTTTATACGCATGATGGATTTGATTATTTATTACTCGTTGAGGACCAGTTGGCAAAGATAATTGTGAATAAAGTGCTTTTAAAATTGCAACTCAGTCAAAGTAGGCTTATTAATATTACGCCAGCAGGAGGGTGGGAAAACGTATTAAACTTACAACACGAGTTGCTTGCTAACAATGTACTTGGTGTAGGGAAAGAAATAATAAGTATACTAGACGGTGATGTTGAAGGTGAAGCAACTAAACAGTTTCAATTCCAAAAGAAACTGTTCTTACCAATTAAGAGTGTTGAAAAGTTACTCTATGATGTTTTAATTAATAGGCCTAACCCAGCATTTAAAAAGGTACTGAACGATAAATACTTCACGCTTACATCAATTGATACACTTCTCTCAAGTTATGCTCAAAGATACCCTCGAGTACCTGAGCATCCTGATAAGAAGTTATACTTTTTACTTCAGAAAGACCTCGAGAGTCGGGGGATCGGAGAAAAAGAGTTTATCACAAATCTTGCAGATGACATTATTAAGTTAGTAGATTTTTCGACATTCGAAAAATCTTTATCAAAATTAATATCATAACAGTATAAGTCGCGGGCTAAGAATAAAGTGAAGTTCTAACCTTGGGTCTGTAAATAGTTTCGTTTTTTTACCATACCGGTACAAATCAAGAAAAGGTTAATTTGACCTTGCCGGGCAAGAGAACTGATAGGTACAAGAGGACCTGACCCCAGTTCTGGACCCGGTCGGTCCTTTTCCGAATGACATCCATGGTTGCTAAATAAAGCATCTTCTGAGGCAACTCATCATCAGGAAGATGCTTTTTCCCTTTGTAGCCTTGCGTAGAGGTTCTTGGCAGTACTCAATTATCGCTCTAGTCAACAATGCTCTTCACAAAATGCCAGCCGCACTATCATAAATACCCTGTTTGTCCTCTCCCGTTAACATAAAATCAATCGTGTAAGCAATAATGACAACCGCAAAGACATTGGCAATGAACCTGACCGCAGTGAATTTGACCCCCATGGATGCTGCTTCAAACAGTAACAGGGGTATTCGGATACTGGTGCAGGAACAGACAAAAATCAGGACATTGGCGATCTTGCCGCCTTTCTTCAGCAGTAACCCGGCTACCGGCAATAGCGCGTACACCGGAATGGCGGTAACCATCCCCAGGAAGAAGGCAACCAGAACCCCTCGCACCCCTGACTTTTCGCCCATGATTCGCTGCATGGCCTGTTTATCTACCCAGACATCCAGCAAGCCGACGCAGATGAAGACGGGGGTCAGTACCAGCAGAAAATTTGCGAAGACTTTCCCGGAAAACACAAGTATCCTTTCCCCTGTCGGCGGCGAGAAGACAAGAATAAGCAAGTTGACTGCGATAACGGCTAATAAGAAGCCGTGTCTTGTAACAAACCTCTTCATCCCAGCACTCCTCCTACGATGAAAGCTACGGCGAAGGAAAAGAGCAGCGCCAGCAGGTTGCGCAGCAGGGCCGCTTTTCTCCCGAAATACTTGATTTCCAGCGGCATCGTTACGAAGCCGACCGTGGTCAAGGTGGATATGAATACGGCGATCTGGGCCAGGCCCGCGCCGTTTTGCAGCAATTCGGCAGCTATCGGGAAGGCGATCAGGGCCGGAATGAGCGCGGCCGAGCCGAGCACGGCCGCTAAGAACAAACCTTTTATACCCGACTCCGCACCGATAACGGCCTGGATGGTTTCCTTCTGGACGACTGCCAGCAGCAGCCCGACGAGCAGCAGGACGGCGAGGAATTGCGGGAGCACGGATAAGAACATCTTCCGGGCTTTTTTTAATGCCAGCGCGGTTTTCTCTTTGCTTTTCAGGAACGATAAGGCGAGTAAAATCCCGCCGACCCCATACAGGCAGCCGGTAAATCCGGAGTTCATGCTCTGTCCCCCCATCCTTTGACCCTGCGGTCCGAATGCCTTGTTTTACCGGATTGATTATAATATAATCAGTCCGGGAGGTATGTTGCGCATGCAACATAATGGGCGATGAAACGATACGGTGAGATATTGGAACAATCGGACCTGTTTAGCGGCATCAGCCGCGGTGACATCGAAGCGATGCTCGTCTGCCTTAACGCCCGCACCCGAGAGTACGTCAAGGATGAAATGGTGCTGTGGGAAGGGGATAAGGTAACCGACATCGGCATCGTGCTGTCCGGGCACGGGCGCTCGCTGAAACGGGATGTCTCCGGGAAAACGGTGATCGTCACTCTGTTGGAAACCGGCAGCCTGATCGGAGTCTTGCTGGCGGCCAGCCGGGAGCGCCGGAGCCCGGTGTCGGTCCAGGCCCTGGACGAGCTTGCGGTCCTGTTCATCAGCCTGGAGCATGTGCTGCAACGGTGCCCCAACGCCTGCCCGCGGCACGCCGTCTTGTTGCGCAACGTCCTGGACGGGATCGCGGAGAAAGCCCTGGTTCTCCATGACCGCAATGATTGCCTGATCAAGCCGACAATCCGGGAAAAGGTGCTGACCTATTTAACGCGGGTGGCAAAAGAACAGAACAGCGGCAATTTAATTCTTCCGTTTGACCGGCAGGCGATGGCCGAATACCTGAACGTCGACCGGAGCGCCTTATCCAGGGAGCTTTCGCAAATGAAAAAAGACGGGCTGATCGATTTTTATAAAAATAGTTTCCGATTGCCTGGCGATAAGGATTGAAGCGGGCCGGGGAGAAGGAAAGCCGGCGAACGGTGCAGAAATCAACATTACTAAGCGGATGTTTCGGATAATACTTTGGTATCGGGCAAGTGCGTTCTGACCCGGAGCGGCAAGAAATCGTGCCTTGTTTCTCCGGGGTTGCTATCAAATTTACTAAGAGGGGGATGCGCTATGAAACCGGAAACCGCCAAAGAAATGGGATTCGCCACTCAATGCTGCCACGCCGGACAGCACTGCGACAAGCTCACCGGCGCCCACAATACCCCGATTTACCAGACCACCACGTACGCCTTCCGGGACGTCGATCACGGGGCGCAGCTGTTCAGCGACGCCTTCACGCCGGAAGTGGGCCTTCAGGATGGGTATATTTACACCCGCTTCGGCAACCCGACCCAGAATGCCCTGGAGGAGAAGGTCGCGGTGCTGGAAGAGGGCGAAGCGGCCCTGGCGCTCAGCTCGGGCATGGCTGCCGTCTCGGCGGTGTTCATGTTATTGACCGGCCCGGGCGACCACGTCCTGGCCGACAACAGCCTGTACGGCACTTCCCGGGACTTCCTCGTCCAGATCATGGTCAAGTTCGGCGTGCTGGTCGACTTTATCGATTTCAGCGACCCGGAAAACGTGCAGAAATCCCTCAAGCCGAACACCAAGGTGGTCTATTTCGAGAGCCCGACGAACCCGCGGCTGAAGTGCGTGGATATCGCCGCGGTGGTCGCCATCGCGAAGGCGGCCGGGGCCGCCGTGGTGGTGGACAATACGTTCATGACGCCGTACTTCCAGAAGCCGCTCACCCTGGGCGCCGACGTCGTGGTGCACAGCATGACCAAGTACATGAGCGGCCACGGCGACTGCATATCCGGCATCGTGGTGGGCAAGCGGCTGTTCATCAACGAGCTCCGCTGCATCGTCCACAACAATATCGGCGGCGTCATCAGCCCCTTCAACGCCTGGCTCGTCCTGCGCGGGCTGAAGACCCTGCCGCTGCGCATGAAGAAGCATCAGGAAAACGCCCTGCAGATCGCCGAGTACCTGCAGAACCACCCGGCGGTGGCGGCGGTGAATTATCCGGGCCTGCCCGGGCACCCGCAGCACGCGATCGTGCGGAAGCAGGCGACCGGTTTCGGCGGCGTCCTCAGCTTCGAATTGAAGAACGGGTACGAGGCGGGCAAGAAGCTGATGAACAGCGTCAAGCTCTGCACGCTGGCCGTCAGCCTGGGTGATGTCGATACCCTCATCGAGCATCCGGCTTCGACCACGCACGCCGTGGTGCCGCGCGAGGAGCGCCTCGCGGCCGGACTGTCCGACGGGCTGGTCCGCCTGTCGGTGGGCATCGAGGACGCGGAAGACTTGATTCGCGACCTGGAGCAGGGACTCGCCGGTACGTATTGAGGTGGGACCGCGAAGACAACGAGGACGGGCGGGATGAGAGTGAAACCATACATTCTGGCGCTTGACCAGGGGACGACGAGCTCGCGGGCGCTGCTGTTCGACCGGGAGGGGAAGGTCCGCGGCGTGGCGCAGAAGGAGTTTACCCAGTACTTCCCGCGGCCGGGCTGGGTCGAGCACGACCCGATGGAAATCTGGGGGACGCAGAGCGGGGTCGCCCGCGAGGTGCTGGAGCGGACGGGCGTGCGGCCGGACGAGGTTGCCGCCATCGGGATTACGAACCAGCGGGAGACGACGGTGGTCTGGGACCGCCGGACCGGCCGCCCGGTCCACAACGCGATCGTCTGGCAGTGCCGGCGCACGGCGGAGCTCTGCGAGCAGTTGAAGGCGCAGGGGCGCGAAGCAGCCATCCGGGACAAGACCGGCCTGGTGGTCGACGCCTATTTCTCCGCGACCAAGCTCAAGTGGATTCTCGACCGGGTGCCGGGAGCCCGGGAGCGGGCGGCCCGGGGTGACCTCCTGTTCGGCACCGTCGACACCTGGCTGATCTGGAACCTGACCCGCGGCCGGGTCCATGTCACCGATTACTCGAACGCCGCCCGGACGATGCTGTTCAATATCCACGAACTGAGATGGGACGCCGACATCCTGGCGTGGCTCGATATTCCGGCCGCCATGCTGCCGGAGGTCCGTCCTTCCAGCGCCATATACGGGACGACGGACCCGCACACCTTTGGCGGGGCGGCGATTCCTATCGCCGGCGCCGCCGGCGACCAGCAGGCGGCCTTGTTCGGGCAGGCCTGCTTCGAGCCGGGGACGGCGAAGAATACTTACGGCACCGGCTGCTTTATGCTGATGAATACCGGCGACCGGCCGATCCGGTCCCAACACGGCCTGCTGACGACGATCGCCTGGGGGCTGGACGGCCGGGTCACCTATGCCCTGGAAGGCAGCGTTTTCGTCGCCGGCGCCGTGATTCAGTGGCTGCGGGACGAACTGCGGCTGCTGCGGGACGCGGCGGAGAGCGAGGCGCTCGCCGCTTCCGTGCCCGACTCAAACGGCGTCTACCTGGTGCCGGCCTTCGCCGGCATGGGGGCGCCCTACTGGGATATGTACGCCCGGGGCACCCTGGTGGGAATCACCCGGGGAGTGCAGGCGGCGCATATCGTCCGGGCGGCCCTGGAAGCGATCGCCTACCAGTCCGGCGACATCCTGCGGGCGATGGCAGAGGACGCGGGCCGGCCGATCACGGCTTTGAAGGTGGACGGCGGCGCCGCCCGGAACAATTTCCTGCTGCAGTTCCAGGCCGACGTGTCGGATATCACGGTGGAGCGGCCGGCGACGGTGGAGAGCACGGCCCTGGGTGCGGCGTGCCTGGCCGGGCTCGCGGTCGGTTTCTGGCCGGGGCAGCCGGCGCTGCGGCGCATGCGGCAGGTGGACCGGGTGTTTGACCCCGGGATGAGCGCGGCGGAGCGCGCGGCCAGGACCCGCGGCTGGCAGCGGGCCGTGCGGCGGTCGCTCCGCTGGGTAACGGAGGATGCGGATTGAAACAGGAATTTTGCCGGCGGATTCAGATCAACCCCATCATTGCCGCGGTCAACGCTCCCGCCAAGCTGGAGCGCGCCATCGCTTCCCCGGCCGAGGTCATCTTTCTTCTGGGCGGCAGCATCTTCAATCTGGAAGAGATGGTCAGCCGGGTCACGGCCGCCGACAAGGAGATTTACCTGCACCTCGACCTGCTCGAGGGGCTGGCGCGGGACGCCGCGGCGATGCGGTATATCGGTGAGCGGGTGCGGCCGCACGGGGTGATTACGACGAAGAGCAGCCTGGTGAAAATCGCGAAGACTCTGGACCTCTTCGTGATCGAGCGTATCTTTATCCTCGACTCCCTGTCGCTCGAGACGGCCATCAAGTCGATTCACGCCAACCGGCCGGACGCGGTGGAGATTCTGCCGGGGATCATCCCGAAGGTGATCCGGCGGGTGAGCCGGGAAACCCGGGCGACGATCATCGCCGGCGGCCTGATCAGCGACAAGGAAGACGTGATCGAGTGCCTCAAAGCCGGAGCCAGCGCGGTTTCGTCCAGCGACGAAGCGACCTGGTGCCTGTGACGCGCGCCGTCCGGGCTTGCCGGACCGGCGCAAACATGGTATCATAAAGACGGAACCGGGAATATCCTGAATAATAAATATTTACATGGTTGAGATGAGGAGAACCATGCGCGGCCGGTCTATCCGAAGGGGTAGGCCGGCCGGGGCATGGTTTTTTGCTTGGGAAACAGCCGGAACGCCGGAAGGGTTCCGGCCGGGGAGGGAAACCGATGTACGACGTCACCATTATCGGGGCCGGCATCGTCGGGACGGCGGTCGCCCGCGAGCTCGCGCGCTGCCGCCTGCGGACCCTGCTGCTGGAGAAAGAGAGCGACGTGGCGAACGGCACCACCAAGGCGAACAGCGCCATCGTGCACGCCGGCTATGACGCGTTGCCGGGCACGGCGAAGGCGCGGTTCAATGTGGCGGGCAACCGCCGCTACGAACCGCTGTGCCGGGAACTGGGCGTCCCGTTCCGCCGGACCGGCTCGCTGGTAGTAGCTTACTCGGACGAGGAAATGGCGACCGTGCGGGAGCTATACCGTCGCGGCTGCACGAACGGCGTGCCCGATCTGGCTATCATCGACCGGGACACTCTGCTGGAGTGGGAGCCGCACGTGGCGCCGCGCGCCGTGGGGGCGCTGTCCGCGCCCACGGCCGGCATCGTGGGGGCGTGGGAACTCGCCATCGCTCTCGCTGAGAACGCGGCCGCGAACGGAGCGGAGGTTCGGGTGAACTGTCCGGTGGAGGCGGTTACGGCTGACGCCGCCGGCTTCACCCTGCGGACGCCGGGCGGCGCGCTGCGCACCCGGGTCGTGATCAACGCGGCCGGCCTGCACGCCGACACCGTGCACCGGATGATTTGCCCGGACTCGTTTACCATCACGCCAAACCGGGGCGAATACATGCTGTTTGACAAAGACGCCAGCGGCTATGTGCGGCGGGTGGTGTTCCAGTGCCCGACGAGCGAGGGGAAAAATGTGGTCGTCCTGCCGACCGTCCACGGCAACCTGCTCGTCGGCCCCACTGCTGCCTATGTCGATGCCGATGCCGGGACGGAGACCACGGCGGCCGGGCTCGCGGAGCTGTCCGACCGGACGCGGGACCGCTTTACCGGCCTGCCCTGGCGCCAGGTGATTACGAGCTTCGCCGGCCTCCGGGCCAAGACCCCGGGCGGCGACTTTATCGTCGAACCGTCGCCGGCAGCGCCCGGCTTCATTAACGCGGCCGGCATCGACTCGCCCGGGCTGACGGCGGCGCCGGCTATCGCGGAATATGTGGTCGGCTTGGCGGCCGCGGTGCTCGGGGAAATGGCGCCAAATCCCGGCTTCAACCCACACCGGCGCCCGCCGGTCCAATTCGCCTCCCTGCCGCCGGAGGAAAAGGCGGCGCTGATCCGGCGGGACCCGCGTTACGGGCGGATCGTCTGCCGGTGCGAGAGCGTCACCGAGGGGGAAATCGTCGACGCCGTGCGGCGCAGCTTCGGCGGGGCCACTGTCGACGGGATCAAGCGGCGGACCCGGGCCGGCGGCGGCCGGTGCCAGGGCGGCTTCTGCACCCCGCGGCTGATGGAGATCATTGCCCGGGAGCAAGGCATCGGCCCGGAGCAGGTCCGGAAGGACGGGCCGGGTTCCTGGCTCGTCGCGGGCAGGCCGCGGCCGGAACGGGGGGAAGATGAATGCTGAACTATGACATCGTCGTTATCGGCGGCGGCCCGGCCGGGATGGCGGCCGCCATCGCCGCGCGGGAGCAGGGGGCCGCAGCGATCCTGGTCCTGGAGCGGGACAGCGAGCTCGGCGGCATCCTGCCGCAGTGCATCCACAACGGCTTCGGCCTCCATATCTTCCGGGAAGAGCTGACCGGGCCGGAATACGCCGAGCGCTTTGCAACTCAACTACAGGAGCAGCGGATCGAATACCGGACGGACACCATGGTCTTGGAGATCACGGCGGAGCGGATTATCACGGCAGTCAGCCCGCGGGACGGTCTGCTTCGGATCGCCGCCAAAGCGATCGTCCTGGCGATGGGCTGCCGCGAGCGGCCCCGGGGCGCCATCGGGATACCCGGCACCCGGCCGGCCGGCATCTTCACCGCCGGGACCGCGCAGCGGCTCATCAACCGGGAGGGCTGGCTGGTCGGGCGCGAAGCGGTGATTCTGGGCAGCGGCGACATCGGGCTGATCATGGCCCGCCGGATGACGCTCGAGGGAGCCCGGGTCAAGGCCGTGGTGGAACTCCTGCCTTACCCCGGCGGCCTGACCCGGAATATCGTACAATGTCTGGAAGACTTCGATATCCCGCTGCTTCTGAGTCATACCGTCACCGGGGTCGAGGGGCGGGAGCGGCTGGAGCGGGTGACGGTCGCCCGCGTGGACGAGAACCGCCGGCCCGTCCCGGGGACGGAGCGGGCGGTGGACTGCGATACCCTGCTCCTGTCGGTGGGCTTGCTGCCCGAAAACGAGCTGAGCCGGCAGGCCGGTATCCGGCTGGACCCGGTGACCGGCGGGCCGCGGGTCAACGAAACCATGGAGACGTCGACGCCCGGCATCTTCGCCTGCGGCAACGTCCTGCACGTCCATGACCTGGTTGACTGGGTGACGGAGGAAAGCCGGCGGGCGGGGAAGCACGCGGCCGAATACGTCCGGCGCGCCGGGCGGGCGCCGTCGCCGGCAGCCGGCGGCGCGGCGCTGTCGGTAATCCCGGGCGACGGGATTCGCTATGTGGTGCCGCAACAGATCCGGACCGGCGCTGCGGCCGGGCCGGTCGAGCTGTTTTTCCGGGTGGAACGCCCCGGCGCCCGGGCGGAGGTCGTCGTTGCCGCGCCGGACCGGGAGCTGCTGAACGTGACAAAAACCCGGCTGCTGCCGGGCGAGATGGAGAGCGTCCGGCTGAGCGCCGGCCAACTGGCCGGCCTGGAGGCCGGGGCGATTACGGTTTTTCTCCGGATAACCGACGGGGCTACTCATTGCCTATAATGCCGGAAGGTTTTGGTTTAATTGCATACTGTTAAACGTTACCTTAGGTTTTCGTACCCCATCTACACACATGGTCCGGGCGCAAGCACCTGGTAGGGGCGTCCTCGGGATGCCCGCCCATCCCTCCGTGCGCTTCATTTCCTTCGTACCCTATATACACGCACGGCCTAGGCGCAAGCGACACCTAGTGAGAATCGTGCCGTGTCCGGTGAGGTCGAAGGACTCAGGCGGGGCCGAGCCATGGAGGGCGAGGCGACAATCGAGCCAAGGATGGCGAGTTTGTCAGTTTACCCCGCCTGAGTCCAAGGCCGAGCCGCTGACACGGCCGATACGAAACGTTGTCGTCAAGACTAGGCCGCAAAAACACATCCAGCGAAGCACAACCGCAATTCCTTTTTCTGCATACCCTTCGGCTACCTCTGCCATCACTTTCCGGTGATATGGGTAATGCATAGAACCGACGGGGAGGAGAGGATAAGATGAGTGAACAGCACCTGACCTGCGTCGTCTGCCCGGTCGGCTGCCGCCTGGAGATTACCGGGGCGGCCGGGAATTACCGGGTGGCGGGCAACCGGTGTCCCCGGGGCGAACAGTACGCGATTGACGAACTGACCCATCCCGTCCGGACCCTGACGACGACCGTGCGCATCCAAGGCAGTACCCTGCAGCGCCTGCCGGTGAAGACGGCGGCGCCGGTTCCGAAGCACTTGCTGGCGCCGTGTCGGCGCGCGCTGGCGCAGGTGGTCGCAGCAGCGCCGGTCCGGCTGGGAGAGGTAGTGGCGTCGGATATTCTGGGCACCGGGGTGGATGTGGTGGCGGCCCGAAACGCGGAAACCGCCGGCCCGAGCGGGGCCGGCGGCAGAAAGGACTGATTTGAAAGCCCGACTGGTTGCGGACAGCGGTGTTGCGGTTATCCGTCACAGTTTCCAGTCGTAGTCGGCTCCGCCCGTCAGTTCGTCGGTATACACGAAAAAGAAGGTGTAATCGATATCCCACATTCCGGTATCACTGTTGTAGCTGACCGCATCGGCCGGGAAAACATCCGGATAGGTTTCGAAGAAGTCGACATAAGTGATGCCGATCAGGATATACTTGTCCGGGTAGCGTTCCTGGACTTCCGTCAGGACGGCGGACATCCACAGTTCAACATTCAGCCTTGTCGTCAGCGGGTAATCGAGAAATTCCGAGACGACCTCCGAGAACGCTAACCGGTCCATGAGGATGAAGCCGTACAAGGTGTCGCTGTCCGTGTCGCTCTCGACCATCGTGATATGGTTGAAATAGAAATCGAAACCGTTGTTCTGATAGACCGAATAATTGTCCATCAGGTATTCGCTCAGGTCGGCGTACGATACCTGAGGGTGCATTTCTTCCCTGATCTTGGCGACCGAGGTCAGCCCGTTCTTTTGCAGGAAGGGCTTCACCTCGTTGATGGGGATGGCCAGGTTCAGATTCTGCGAATCCGCCAGGTACCCGGTCGTAACCCCGATTACCTCGCCCCGGCCGTTCAGCAGGGCGCCGCCGCTGCTGCCGGGCGAAATCGGGGCGGTCGTCTGGAGGTAAGCGTAAGCCTCGATGTCCGGCCGGCCGCTGATGATCCCGGAAGATACCGTGTTTTGCAGCCTACGGGGGCTGCCGATGGCAACGGCGGTAGCGCCGATTTCCACCGCCGCGGAATCCCCCAGCGCGAGCGGCGTAAGCGGCAGTCCTTCGACCAGGAGAATGGCGATATCCCGGTCCGTATCGTAATCCGTCACCCCGGCGACCTCGTAAACGTTCGACTCGCTGTCGACGACTTCCACATAAACGGCGCCGTCGATGACGTGGTAGTTGGTGACTACCTTGCCGTCGCTGCCGGCCAGGAAACCGCTGCCGCTGCCCAGAAGCTCGCCGCTGGCATCGTAGGTCCGGACCAGCAGGACGGAAGCGCTCAGCTTGGCGATGTCCTGGATGGACTTCTCGCCGCCTGGCGCCGGCGTGGCCGGCTCAGCGGGAGCCGGGTCGGCGGCGGGGGCGGCGGCTTTTTCTTTAATCACAATCATCGTATCCGAATAATCCACTGCAGCGCCGAGGGCTTCACTCACGAACCGCAGGGGCACATAGGTGCTGCCGCCGATAATCTTGGGCGCGACATCCAAAGTGGCGATGCTGGAATTGACCGAGGCCGAAATGTTGCCGATGCGCAAAATGATTTTTACCGTCCCCTTGGTCGCGGTGACGATCTGGGTTTTTTCATCCCAGTCGACGCTCGCCGCCAGGGCCTCGAAAATGATCCGGAAAGGGATGAGGGCCCGGCCGTCTTCCAGATAGAGCTGGGTGGCGGGCGGCAGCGGCCGGTCGTTGACGATGACCAGGGTGTCCATTGGAGCGGCGCTCGCGACAGCGGGAACGGCCAGCAATAACAAGAGAATCAGGATGCCTAATTTGTATCGCATCAATTTTGCCTCCCGCAATAAGATGGTCTATTGCTATATTCCAGCAGTGACAAAATATCCCTCTTTTTGCCCTCCGATTCTCGCTCTATCCCTTGCCGGCACCGGCTTTGATTCGCTCCGTCGCCCATTTGGCGACGGCTCCCATGGCGATATAGATCGGAAAGGAGTAAACATACCGCCAGGTCAGCAGCCGATACATGTTCGCCTGCACCATCAGGGGTTCGACTATGAACGTCATGGCGAGAGCCGCGCCGGTCAGGGCGGCGAGATACTGCCGCCAGCCGGGAACGTGCTGGTAAAGCAGCATATAAATGACCGCGAGGCAAGTGGTGTCAACCGTAAGAAAGCGGGGGCTGGTGGGCAGCAGCTTGGAAGGGTAGACCCACAGCACCATTTCCGATCCGATTACATCGAGAAATGAGGAGATGCCGGCAACGAACATGCCGACAGTGAGCAGCTCAAAAATCCGTTTTTTGTCGGCCAGTTTCCACCAGAGCACCGCCGGGAGGAAGAGCATCACCGCGCAAAACCACCATTGCCAATGGCCCAATTCATATTCCAGCCAGTGCCGGAGCGCCAGATGCCAAACATTTATTCTGGCGCTGATCAGTTCGAACAGCAGGGGATCCGGTTGCATCTTTTTCGCTACCTTTCTCAGTTCGCCCAAGCGCGGGGGAGCCGGCCCGGTCGCGGCCGGGAACCGTCGAATGCAGCTAGGCATTTGAGGTTTATTATCGGCATATTCCCGCCTGTCTTATGCAGAGCTATTAGCTTGTATCCCTTGTGCCAGTACGATTACACTTATGTCTTGGGCCGAAAATGAAAAAGCAAGGGTGCGGTTTCGGCCTTGCCGAAGCTGCGCCCTTGCTGGTTGTTGCTGAGGAGTTATACCGGTTTGCCGTCGACTACCTTTTCGCCGAGCGGGAAGTAAGGAATCATTTCCTTCTCGACCCGGGCGAGCGATTCCACCGGAGCCAGGCCCCAGTTGGTCGGACAGGTGGAGAGGAGTTCGACGAAGTTGAAGCCGTGACCGTCAACCTGAGCCTGGATGGCTTTCTTAATGTACTGCTTGGCCTTCCGGACGTTGGCCGGGTTGTTCAAAGCGCCGCGCGCGATATAGTAAGACCCGGGAACCGCCGCCAGGATTTCCGCTTCGCGCATCGGAAGACCGTCGCGTTCCGCCTGACGGCCGTCCTGGGTGGTCGTGGTCTTTTGATTCAGCAGGGTCGTGGGAGCCTTTTGTCCGCCGGTCATTCCGTAAACACCGTTGTTTATCATAATTACGGTAATTTTCTCCCCGCGGCCGGCGGCGTGGATAATCTCCGCGGCGCCGATGGACGAGCAGTCGCCGTCACCCTGATAAGTGATGACGATTTCATCCGGGCGGCAGGCCTTCAAGCCGGTAGCGGTGGCCGGAGCCCGGCCGTGGGCGGCGCCGATAAAGTCCATTTTGATGTAGCCGCCGAAATACGAACAGCCGATACCGCAGACGCCGATAACCCGGTCGGCGATGCCCAACTCGTCGATGCACTCGGCAACCAATTTGTGAGCTATGCCGTGCGTGCAGCCCGGGCAATATGAAAACTTCCGGTCATAAAGCAATGCGGGTTTAGAATAGATTTTTTCCACTTGGCTCACCTCCTCAAATATGTTTTGCGAGCATCTCAACAACCTGTTCCACGGTCGGCATGTTACTGCCCCAGGTCGGCTCGAAGACGACATCGAATTTTCCGTTCAGGGTAATCTGGACATCTTCCAGCATCTGCCCGTTATTGGCTTCGATGACTATTACCTTCTTGCAGGAAGCCGGAATCTTGGCATACGCTTTTTTGGGGAAGGGCCAGGCAATTAACGGACGGATAAAGCCGATTTTCTTTCCGGTGGCTGCGGCGTGTTTCTTCACTGCTACCTCGGCAATCCGGCCTACGGTGCCGAAGCCGGTCACCACATACTCGCAGTCTTCCAGATTGGAGTCATACCATCTCTGCAGTTCCGCCTCGATTTTCGGGTATTTTTCCTTGTTCAGGCGCTCGAAGACTTCCGCGTCAGTGCCGGAGTGGACATGGTTGGCGGCTGCGCGGCCGTGCATACCGGTCAGCGCCCAGGGCGGCGTCGGCAGGGTAGCCGGGTCGATCGGTTCACGCATTTCCACCGGCTCCATGACCTGTCCGATCAAGCCGTCGGCGTAGATATAGGCAATAATCCCGTATTTTTCGGCCAGTTCAAAAGCGTCGAACATCATATCGAATGCTTCCTGGACCGAACTCGGGCAAAGGACGATGCTCCGGTAACCGCCGTGCCCGGCGCCCCGTGTCGCCTGCCGGTAGGAACTCTGGGTCGGAGTCAGGTCACCGATGCCGGGGCCCATCCGGGACATGTCGACGACGACGCATGGGACTTCGGCCGCGGCGATATAGGACATACCCTCCGCTTTCAGACTGATTCCGCAGGAAGAGGAGGAAGTCATGCAACGCTTGCCGGTGGCGGCGCCGCCGAAGAGCATGTTCGCGGCCGCCAACTCGCTCTCGGCCTGTACGAACTTGCCGCCGTACTGCGGCAATTCACGCGAAAGATATTCTGGAATTTCGTTTTGCGGAGTGATAGGGTAACCGAAGAAATAACGACAGCCGGCGCGAATCGCGGCTTCGGCCACGGCTTCGTTACCCTTCATCAGTTGTTTTGCCATACCGTTAATCTCTCCTTCCTTTTGACCCGAGCCGCACCCGGGGTGCGAAGCGGGCCGACCGGTTTACTTGTAAACTTCGATGGCTGCATCAGGACACATCAGGGCGCAGAAAGCGCAGCCGATGCATTCGGCTTCGTTGGTGCATTCGGCCGAGTGGTAGCCGGCCACGTTGATCGCTTCGCCCAATGCCAGGATTTTCTTCGGGCAGACAGACACGCATACTTCACAACCTTTGCATCTTTCAGAGTTGATAACCGGTTTCGGCATGAGTATCCTCCTTTCCGTGGTGGTGTAGTCAGGCAAATTCTATTCCAAAAACCAACCGTCCGAAGGGAAATTTGCCGGATTGGAGTTGCCACTTATTGCGTATGCGTCATCCCCTGCGGTTATGCCGAAGTCCGGCTTTTTCCGTCCGGGGGCCGCAGATTTCAGTTCCGATCATTCGGTTGGTTCCGCCCCGCCTATATCTATTCAACTAATTTCCGCGTTTTCCTGTAAGGCACCCCAATTTACCTGAGACAAATCCGCGAAAGCTGTAATAATTTGTTGTTCGCGACTGCTTCGATCGCGCCTCGCCGGCAGTGGCCGCCGGCAGCTTTATTCTGAATTTGGAAGCTCTGAGAGGAATTACCACAGAATGATAGAATATGAGGCAATGAATAGATGTGAAGGAAAGCGGAGGGGTGGAAAGATGCTGTTGTTCGGGCGGCCGAACGTGGCCAAGCTGAAGGCGGACCGGAATATCAACGGGCTGATCAAAGCGGTGGGGTACCAAAAAGACCGTGACCTGGCGCGCACCGCCGTCGCCGCGCTGGGCGAGGTCGGTGACCCCCGCGCCGTGCCGGCGCTGCTGGGCGCGCTGCGGACGGAGGATCTGTGGTGGGACGCGATCGACGCGTTGGGGATGCTCGGCGCGGCCGTACTGGAGCCGGTTCTGTCTCTGCTCAAAGATGAGGATAGCGGTCTCCGTTTGGCTGCCGTCAAAATCCTGAACGAGATCGGCGATACCCGGGCGATAGAGCCGCTGCTTACCGTTCTCCGAAACGATGACAGCGACTTAGTGCGCTGGGATACGGTCAGGACTTTGGGTAAGCTGCAGGATCCCCGGACGGTCGGACCGCTCATCGACGCCCTCGATGATGATGACCACGAAGTCCGCAGCGCCGCCGCTGAGGCGCTCGGAGCGCTCGGCGACCGCCAAGCGGTGGAGCCGCTCATCGAGGTACTGGAGAACGACGAGAGCGGTGTGCGCCGGGCGGCTGTGCTTGCGCTTGGACAACTCGGTGACGAGCGGGCGGTCGAGGCGCTGACCGCGGCGCTGGAGGACGAATACTATGTGGTCAGGGATCTCGCGGCCGAGGCGCTGGCAAAACTGGGCTGGCAGCCGACGCCAGAACAGATTCTCACGAACAGCTATAACGCGATGGACACGACCGACAGCAATGCCCGCTGCGATGCCGCGGTGGACCTGCTGCGGCAAGGCGGTATCGAAGGCGTGCGCTTACTGGTCAAAGCGTTGCGGAGCGGTAGCGAAAATCTGTACAAAGGTGCCGCCTGGGCTCTGGTCAATGCCCTCGACCGGTTCAGCGGCGAGATGGACCCGGCTGAACTGGACCTGACCCTCGCCGAGGCGATTCCGCTTCTGACCGCCAGGATTGCCGAAGCAAAACTGCAATCCGGGCTGAGCTATCTGAACGAAATCACTATCCGTTCCCTGAACGCTCTGGCTGTGGTCGGGGACGCTTCGTCGCTACCGGCCCTGAACGCCTTGCTGGTGCGCCTGCAAACCTGCCGTCAGCAGGACGGTTATCGTCGGGAGTACATTCAGACGGCCGAGTACGGTGGGTGGACCGATAATGACGGTAATATCCAAACGGTCAAAATGGTAATCGAGGCGATAGAGAAGCGGGCCGGTATTTCGGCGTGAGCGGGGGATGGCACCCTTTCTGCCTTCCACTTAATAACCAGTCAAAGGTCAAAGGTCAAAAGTCGTAAACCTATGACTTTAGACCTGGGACTTTAGACTTTAGACTTGAGACTTTAGACTAATAAAGGGAGACGCAGTGATTTGAAAATGATATTGCCGGCAGTAGGATCGGACGGAACGCATCCAATTCGTTCCGTTGTTTTTTACCCCTATCTGTCTGTGAATTATTTCAGCGCATCACAGATTAAATCATTTTCGTAAAAGCGGAAACGCAAGCCCAAAGATGGCTTGCCACCATAACAATTAAGCATTATAAGCGAATTTATAATTATAGCAAAAAGGATATTCCAGAAAAATGGAGTATTAATTCATCATTGATATTCTTAGCCCTTACGAAAATCAATGAGAGGGGGATAAGGGTCGCATTAAGAGGCAAGACAAGTATTCACGAAGTTGCGACAGGATTGATGGGTACTCGGTAAGCTTGACTCAAATTTTGCAGATCAGAGGGGGAAGAGAATGAAAAAGCTGCTTATAGGTTTCGTAATCGCTACGCTGCTGATCGGTTTGGTCGGCTGCGCCAGTCAGACCGCCGCGCCGACAGTGAAAGTGTCTCAGGGCTTCGGCCTGGTCAATACGCCCCGGTTAGGCCCCGGCAAGGATGATACCGATACGCAGGTCTACAGCATCAACCAGGTGTTTGTAAACGCCCTGTTTGACGCCGAGGGCAAAATCGTTGCGCTGTACATCGACGAACTGGAAGTAGCGACGCCGAACTACGACGGCGCCGGCATGCCTCACTTCAGCGGTTTCCCCGGTCAGAGCGGCTACAACAACGACGCGAACCACGACGGAGTTGTCGAAGGAGTTCTGGTAACGGATAATGACAATTTCCAGGCGGAAATCAACGGCTGGGTGACCAAGCGGGAAAGAGGCGACAGCTACCATCTGAACACCGGCAACTGGGCCACCCAGATGGACAAGTACCAGGAACTGTTCGTCGGCAAAACCGTGGCCGAAGTGGAAGAATGGTTCAATAAGTATACTGCCGCCAACGGTCGGCCGTTGAAGGATGGCTTAACAAACGAGCAGGATAAGGCGAAATATGACGCCCTCACGGCTGATGAAAAGGCGATGCTGGCCGACGTGACGACCAGCGCGACGATCAGCCTGAGAGACGCGCACGGCGATTTCGTTGGGGCCATCAAAAAAGCCTACGAAAACCGCGTCGAAATCGAAATCGCGCAGTAACCGCACCGAAAACCGAAACGTAATTTACGGTTAAGGAATGGCGGTCTCGGATCGACTGGTGACACAGCTCCGAGAACCGCCATTCTTATTACCGGATCAGGGAATTGGCTCAGCCCCTGATCGGAAAAAGACTTGCCGGAGGTTTGGGCGGGACTGTCGGCAGTTACCCCATGCCATAGTACAGTACGGATGAAAATCAGCAAATAACCCTGACTTCCGGAAGGAGAATGGTTTTGGGAGGAGAATAAAAGAATAGTATTTTTTTTCTGTTCACTGCTCATCAATGATGAGGAGCAAAACAACTAGCGCACATCTGGTAATCACACGCATGACTGATGTTTAACGAAGGGAGCGAGAGGAATGGCTATAACTGCGGCCGTAATCGGGGCGGGCCGGCTGGGGTCGGTCGTTGCCCGGCGCTTGCCGGAAGATACCGCCGTCATTATTTTTGACGGGCAGCCTGACAAGGGGAGCCAATTAGCAGAAACGGTAGGGGGGGCGTTCACTCCCGTTCTGGCCGGAGTGGCGAAGGCGGACCTGATCATCATCGCTCTGCCGGCTCCGGCCGTGACCGAAACCGTGGAGAGTTTGCTGGAACTTGCCAAACCGGGCGCCGTTATCCTGAATATGGCCACCAGCGCTACGATGACACCGGCGCTGCGGCAAAGGAATCCGGCCGTCACGTTGCTGGATGCCAAGATTATCGGGCAGGCCAAGGCGATCGACGAAGGCGAGCCGGGGATTATCGTCGTCGACGGCGCCGACCGGCCGACGTTCGAACTGGTACAGCAGCAACTGCAGGGTTTCTGCCAGGTGGAAAGCGGGGATGCGAGTCTGGTGGAGCCGATCAGCTATATCGCTTCGGTCGAGGGCATCAAGGCGGCGCTCGCGGTGCGCCGGCAGTTGCGCGAGCTGCAGGTCCCCGAAGCGTGGATCAAGGTTGCGGTCTGCAATTGCTGCGCCGGGACCATGCAGGCGTTTGCCAACGATGACATCGGACCGTTCAGCCAGAAGATCGTCCGGGATTTGGCGCTGGGCGACTAAGGATATCGGTGCACCGGTGCCAGGCAGCACCGGAAAATATTTACGGGAGGGCGGGATTATGCGCGTCAAAGGCGGTTACACGAATTACGGCGAGTCAATCGGAATCCTGATGCTGGATACGGTTTTTCCCCGTCTGCCGGGCGATATCGGCAATGCCAGCACTTACGGCTTCCCGGTCCGCTATAAAGTGGTGCGCGGAGCCAGTCCGGACAAAATCATGGGCGATGCGCCCGATCTGGCCCTGCTGCAGCCGTTTATCGAGGCCGCGCAGGAATTGGAAAGGGAAGGCGTCAAGGCAATCACCACGAGCTGCGGCTTTCTGACTCCATTTCAAAAGGAACTCGCCCGGACCGTCAATATCCCGGTGTTCACCTCCGGCCTCCTGCTCGTTCCCCTGGTTCGGACAATGCTCAATCCGGACCGGGCGATCGCCGTGCTGACCGAACGGGCGCAGCACTTGAATGAGCGGCATTTCAACGGGGCGGGCTGGTCCGCGCGGGATATCCCGGTCATCGTCAAAGGCCTGAAGCCGGACGCGGTATTTCCTACCGTGTTTATCGGCAACCGGCCGGAGCTGGACAGCGACATCCTGCGGGAGGAGATGACGGAAATGGCCAGGTCGGTCATGGCCGAGCATCCGGAGGTAGGAGCCATCGTGCTGGAATGCACCAATATGGGGCCGTTCAGCGCGGCGATCCGGGCGGCGGCCGGCGTGCCCGTCTTCGGCATCAACAACCTGATCGAGATGTTGTACTACAGCGTCAACCCGCCCCGGTTTCCGGTCACGGCGCTGGAATAGGCGATCCAACCGGGCGGAACCGGTAGGAACGGGGCTTGGATAACTGTGAGCCCGGCGCCTGGGCGCCGGGCTGGATTACTGGTACGGATGCCGTTCGCATTATCCGACAGTTTGTATAGAGTCAGCAGGTAGCGGGTCAGTCACGATGGCACAGACCGGAACTCGGACAATTATCGCAGCCGCAGCTGCAGGAGAAACCGTGGTTCTTTTTGTCTCGGATCATCTTTAGCACTACGGCGGCGAGGATTCCGAAGACGACGGCACCGACGGCGATAGTCGAGAGATTCCGCGTGATAAGCTCAAGCATTGACCGTCACTTTCCTTTCGGCCGCCCGCTCACGGTATTCGCTGTACTGGTTTTTGCGCAGCAGCAGATAGAGGAAGCCGAGCAGCACTGCAATCGCGATTAAGGTCCAGAAGCCGAACGCGCCGCCGGTAAACAGCCTGCCGAGTTGGTAAACGACGAGGGCGACCGCATAGGCAAATACGGTGAGGTAACCGATGGCAGCCAGGGTCCATTTGGTATTGTTCATCTCGCGCTTGATGGCGCCCATGGCGGCAAAACAGGGAGCGCACAACAGGTTGAAGATCATGAAACTGTAAGCGGTAAGCGGGGTGAAATCCGCGGCGAGATGCGCCCAGATTTCGGCCCCGTCCTCGGCCACCTCGGCAAAGCCGTAGAGCACGCCGAAGGTTCCCACCACGTTTTCCTTGGCAATCAGTCCGGTGAAGGTGGCGACGGTCGCCTTCCAGTCACCGAAGCCGAGGGGGGCAAACACAGGTGCGATAGCATTGCCGATCGCAGCCAGCAGACTGGTGTTGTTGTCCTCGACCAGGCCGAAAATGCCGTCCACTACGCCGAAGCCCTGCAAGAACCACAGTACGACGGAGGAAGCAAGGATAACGGTGCCGGCGCGCTGGATGAAGCTCCAGCCGCGCTCCCAGGTGGAGCGAAAGACATTCTTCGCCGCCGGGACATGGTAGGCCGGCAGTTCCATAACAAACGGCGCTGCCTCACCGGCAAACGGCTTGGTCTTCTTGAGAATGATCCCGCTGACGATGACGGCGGCCACACCGATGAAGTAGGCGGAGGTGGCAACGAAGCCGCTTCCCCCAAACAAAGCCCCCGCAAATAAGGCGATAATGGGCATTTTGGCCCCGCAGGGGATGAAGGAGGTGGTCATAATCGTCATGCGGCGGTCCCGTTCGTTTTCAATGGTCCGCGAGGCCATGATACCCGGCACCGAGCAGCCGGAACCGATCAGCATCGGGATAAAGCTTTTGCCGCTCAGCCCGAAGCCCCGGAAAATCCGGTCCATGATAAACGCCACCCGGGCCATATACCCGACATCCTCAAGGATGGACAGCATCAGGAACAGGATGAGCATCTGCGGCACAAACCCGATGACCGCGCCCACGCCGCCGACAATCCCGTCCACGATGAGACTCGTCAGCCATGGTGCCACCCGGATGCCTTCGAGCCAGGCGCTCAAATTGCCGCTGATCATTTCGCCGAACAGCGTATCGTTGGTCCAACCGGTTACGAAGTCTCCGACGGTGGATATGGATATATAGTAAACACAGAACATGATCAGGGCGAAAATCGGGAGCGCCAGGATCCGGTTGGTCACTACGCGGTCGATCCGGTCGGAGGCGTTCATTTTTTGCCCCGTATGCTTTTTTTTCACCGCCGTTTGTACGACCTTGGCGATGTAGGCGTAACGCTGATTGGTAATAATGCTTTCCGCGTCGTCGTCCAGTTCCCGTTCGCAGGCAATAATGTGCTCTTCCAAGTGCTGCAGCAGCGTGCTGTCAAGCTTGAGCTCCTTGATGACTTTTTCATCGCGTTCGAACAACTTAATGGCGTACCAGCGCAGAAAGCGTGCGTCCACCTTGCCCTCGATTGATTCTTCAATGTGGGCGATGGCGTGTTCCACGCTGCCGTTAAAGACGGAGGGCAGGCTGCCTGACACGGGTTTACCCGCCAGGGCCGCCGCTTTTTCCGCCACTTCTTTGGAACCGGTGCCCCGGAGTGCCGAGGTCTCAACCGCTTCGCAGCCCAAAGCGCTGCCCAACTTGTGTAGATTGATCACATCGCCGTTTTTGCGGACGATATCGATCATATTGATAGCGATGATGGTGGGAATACCCAGCTCGATCAGCTGAGTGGTGAGATACAGATTGCGCTCGATATTGGTGCCGTCGACAATGTTGATGATGGCATCGGGTTTCTCGCTGACCAAATAGCGTCTTGCCACCACTTCCTCGAGGGTATAGGGGGAGAGAGAGTAGATGCCCGGCAGGTCCTGAATAATAACATCCTTATGGCCCTTGAGCTTCCCTTCCTTTTTCTCCACCGTGACGCCCGGCCAGTTGCCGACGTACTGAGCTGAGCCCGTCAACTCGTTGAATAAGGTCGTCTTGCCGCTGTTCGGGTTTCCGGCCAGCGCGATTTTGCTGCTCATGGCGGTTCCTCCTGTCTGAAATCGGTTAGATTAATCTAACACGAAAGTAAAAAAATCAGTTGACCTCAATCATCTCCGCGTCGCTTTTGCGGATGGAAAGCTCATACCCCCGCACCGTGACCTCGATCGGATCACCCAGCGGCGCAACCTTGCGGACATAAATGTCCACGCCTTTCGTTACCCCCATGTCCATGATCCGGCGCTTGATTGCGCCCGCACCGTTTAGCTTCTGTACCGTTACCGTTTCCCCGACCCCGACATTCCGCAACGTCTTCATGCGACCCCTCCTTAAATCATGATGCGATTCGCCATTGTTTTATCCAGCGCGATCCGGCTGCCTTTGACCTGCAAAATCATATTGCCGCTCAGCTCCGAAACCACCGTCACGCATTCTCCGACCACGAAGCCCATCTCCGCCAGATGCCGGCGAATCTCATCCTTACCGGTAATTTTTCGGATATAGTTTACTTCGCCCGGTTTTGCCATTGTCAGAGGCATCATCTGTTCTCCCCTCATCCCGCAACAAGTTAGAGTTTGCTAACCAATGGCTGTAAATTTAGTTAGCTTTAGCTAACTAAACGTAGTTTAGCATCTCTAACTTAGGTTGTCAATCCCCCGGTCCGAAAAACTTGCGTTTTGGATTAGGTTGTGCTAACGTGCATATTGAATGAGCGGGAAGGGGGCAGATGACATGAACATCCGGAAGTCGGCCGAAGATTATTTGGAAATGATGCTGATGCTGCGGGAAAAGCACGGCTATATACGATCTGTCGACATCGCGGAGGAATTGGGGGTCAAAAAGCCCAGCGTTTCCTATGCTACGAAGCGTCTGAAGGAAAACGGATACATTACCATGGACTCCGAGAATCTGATAACCCTTACTGCGGCGGGGATGGAAATCGCCTCGCGCATGTATGAACGGCATAAACTTTTAACTTCGTTTCTCATTGCTCTGGGCGTTGACGCGGAGACCGCCCGCACCGACGCCTGCAAGATCGAACACGACTTGAGCGAAAAGAGTTTTGCCGCCATCCGCAACCACGCCAGAGAAAAGAGTGGCAGCAATCAGGATAGTAAGTAAGGAGGGACGGCTGCTCAGCCGGCCGTTTCTTGCTGTGAAGAAAAAAACCTGCCGCAAATGAAGGCAGGTCTTTTTTTTGGCCCGATTTCCGTGGTGCGCTGGTTTGCCGCCGGTCTTAGCCCGGCTTGGCGGGCAGCCAAACGAAAGCGGGGCGGCCGGCAGCGGATGCTTTTACCGCATTAACTGGTTAATCACTTCGGCCAGACGGCGGACGCCTTCGTCGATTACCGCTTCGTTGACGGTGCTGAAGCCGAGACGGAACGAGTTGTCGCCATGGCCCGGCGTCGCGCAGCAGATAGCGCCCGGCCGGTAGGAGACGCCGGCCGCGACGGCGCCCCGAAGCAGCTCAAGTCCGTCGATGCGCCCGGCCGGGACGGTGACCCAGATGAAGTAGCCGCCGCGCGGCCGCGACCAGGTTACGCCGGCCGGCATGTATTTTTCCAGGGCCGCGAGCATGGCGTCGCGCCGGGCGCGGCAGACGGCCTTCGATTTTTCGACGTGCCGGTCGAGGTAGCCGCGGCGGGCGAATTCCGCCGCCATCGCCTGCGTCAGCGGGCTCGCCATAAGAGAAGTGACCGTTTTCGCGAGCGTCAAGCCTTTTATCAGTTCCGGGTCGGCCACGATCCAGCCGAGCCGCGTCCCCGGGGCGAACGTCTTCGAGAAGGTGGTCGTATAAACGACGCGGCCTTCGGTGTCGAGGGATTTGATGGTCGGCAGTTCCTCCCCTTCGTAGCGGAATTCGATATAGGCATCGTCCTCAAGGATGAGGGTGCCGTAGGCTTTGGCCAGTTCGAGCAGGCGCTGGCGCCGCGCCAGGGGCAAGGTCGCGCCGGTCGGGTTCTGGTAATTCGGCAGGATGTACATGAATTTAATCTGGATACCGGCCGCTTTTTTCTCCGCCAGGGCGGCCTCGGCCAGTTCCGGAATGATTCCGTCCGCGTCGACGGGAACCGGCACCAGGGTGCAGCCGTGCGCCCGGAAGGCAGTGACCGCCCCGGAATACGACGGCTCCTCGATGAGGATATGGTCGCCCGGGGAGATGAAAACCTTGCACATCAGGTCGAAGGATTCGGCCGAACCGTTGACGATCATCACGTTTTCGATCTGGGCGTTCTGGTGCTTGGTATTGGCGATCCGGACGATCTGTTCGCGCAGCTTCCGGTAACCGGCCGAGTCGCCGTACTGGAGAGCCTGGTCCGCTTCGTTGTCCATGATATAATCGGTGATTTCCTTAATCTCGGCGCGGGGGAAGTAGTCCGGGTCCGGGTCGCCCCCGGTCAGCTGGATGGCGTCCGGGCGGTGGCTCGCCATCAGGCGGCCGATGGGAGAAGGGGATATGAGTTCCAGCATCGGGGTATACAGATGGGTATACTTGGACATGGGAATACCTCCTCAGCATTATTCGGTCGGTTGCTGCCGGTGCAAACTGGCAGATAATAGGTAATATTAGGGGCTGAGCCGTGATTCACCTTCCCCCGCCGCGGCAAATTTCCGACTTTTTCGCGGCCGCCCGTCCCGGCGGCGGGCTAGATCACCGGCTCCGGGTCCGGCCGCGGCGCCGTCAGGACTTCCCGCAGCAGTTGCAGGCCGCGGCGCAATTCGGCGCTGTCCCGGGGCCCGCTGACCGCCAGGCGGACGGCGTTGGCGGACGGGTGGGGGCTGATGGCAAACCGCTTGGCGGAAAAAACCTGGATGCCTTGCGCGCGGCAGGCGTGCTCGATCTCCCGGTCTGGCAGCGTCGGCGGCAGCAGCAGGTAGCGGAAGAAGGAAGTCGGGTTGGGAACCGGAGCAAAGTCGCCGAGCAGTTCATCGGTGATCTGGTTGCGCTCTCTGATGGCGGCCAATTTGGCGGCGACAATTTCGTCGTAGACGGCGGAATTCAGCAAGTGCGAGACGAGTTCGGCGGTCAAGGGCGAAGCCATCCAGGTCAGGTTGTTGACGCCGCGGGCCAGGGGCGGGATGAATCTGGCCGGGGCGGCGATATACGAAATCCGGAAGGCCGGGCTTAACGACTTGGCGGTGCCGGTAATGAACAGGCTGCGGTCGGGAATGAAACTGCTGACCGGGGGCGGTCCGTCCGGCACGGTAAATCCGAAAGTGCTGTCCTCCAGGAGCAGGAGATCGTGCGCGGCAATAAGGCGCGCGATTTCTTTTCTTGCGGCCGTCCCGATTACCGCGGTGGTCGGATTGTGGCAGTCGGGAATCAGATAGATTCCCTTAGCTTTCTCCCGCCGGCAGGCCGCCGCCAGGGCAGCGACGTCGATGCCGGCGGGGCCGGTCCGCACGGGGACCAGGATGATGCCCAGGCAGCCGGCCAGGCTCTTCAGACCGGTATAGGTGTACTCGTCGGCGATAATCCGGTCGCCTTTGGCGAACAGGCTGGTCAGGATTACCGCGAGCGCATTCTGGGAACCGGCGGTGATGACGATCTGTTCCGGCGGGCAGTCCAGCCGGAAACGCCGGAGCCATTTGGCGGCGCTGTAACGGTGCTTGATATGGCCTTCCGGCGGGACATACCGCAAGACCGAATCATAATCGATTTCCCGGGACAGGTCGCGCAGATGGCCGGTGAGGCGCTCGTTTGCTTCGTACAGCGGCAGGACCGTGCCCATTTCGATTACCGGCGAGCCGTCGGCCGCAGCCAGCAGGTCCTGCGGGATACCGGCGTAGCTGCTGACAAACGTCCCCCGGCCCGTGATTCCCTTAATCAGGCCTTTCTCCTCGCATTGCCGGTAGGCGCGGGTCACCGTACTCAGATTGAGACCGAGATAATCGGCGAGGACGCGCTGCGGCGGCAGCCGCCGTCCGGGCGGGAGGCTGCCGGCGGCGATATCCCGCTCCAGGGCGGCGGCGATCGCCAGGTATTTAGGGCTGTCAGGGTCGGAAAGATCGGGCACCCAGGTAATCTCGTTGCCGTATTGGTCATACATTCTAACACCGCCTTTATTGTCGCCCATACAATATAACAATTGTCTTCATGGGTTAGCAATATTATAATTGAAGCGTGAACCGAAAGAAAGGGGGAATCCGGAGTGTCCGGAAATAAATTCGTCAGTCCGATCCTGGAAAAAATCAGAGCGGCAGACCCGGAAACGGGGCTGAACCTGGCCCGCTCAATCGGCGGCGGCTATATTAAGCAGGTGGATGAGATGCGCGTCTTTCCCGACGCGATGGCGCTCGCAAACCTGGCGGTCTTCGACGAGGAACTGCCGGAAGGGCCGGCCGGGACGGCGGATATCCTGCAGCAGCTGGCCGAATACGGTGCTCCGGCCACGGTGGCGCAGACCGGACGGCGGTACTTCGGTTTTGTCTGCGGCGGTATCCTGCCGGCGGCTTTGGGTGCCAAGTGGATAGCCGACGTCTGGGACCAGAATGCAGCCATGTACGTGATGTCGCCGGTGGCCGCGAAAATCGAAGATGTATGCGAAAAGTGGCTCGTCGACCTGCTCGGGCTGCCGGCGGGAACGGCGGCCGGGTTTGTCAGCGGCAGCGCGACCGCTACGATGATCGGATTAATCGCCGGGCGGAATTATCTGCTGCACCAACGGGGCCACGACGTGGTCAGGCAGGGACTCTTCCACGCGCCGGAAATCAAGGTCGTCGTCGGAGCGGACGCCCACTCCACCGTCTATAAGGCACTGTCGATAATCGGTCTCGGCAACGAAAGAATTATCAAGGTTCCGGTGGACGCGCAGGGCCGGATGCGGGAAGATCAACTGCCCGAATTGGATGACCAAACGCTGTTGATTCTCCAGGCGGGGAATGTCAATTCCGGCGCCTTCGACGCTTTCGCCCCGCTTTGCCGCCGGGCCAAAGCGGCCGGCGCCTGGGTCCACATTGACGGGGCGTTCGGCCTCTGGGCGGCGGCGAACCCGCGCATGCACTCCCTGATGGCAGGGATCGACCTGGCGGATTCCTGGTCGGTCGACGCGCATAAGACGTTGAACGCACCCTACGACAACGGTATCGCCCTGTGCCGGCACCGGGATGTCCTGGTTGGCGCCATGCACATGACGGGCGCGTATATCATCTACGACACGCGGCGGGACGGAATGCTGTACACTCTGGACATGTCGCGGCGGGCGCGAGCGGTCGAGTTGTGGGCCGCCCTGAAAAGCCTCGGGAAGGAAGGCGCCGCCGATCTGGTGGAGGAACTGCACCGGAAGGCGCGATATTTCGCCGAACTGCTGGCGGACGGCGGGCTGGAGGTGCTGAATGAGGTCGTATACAACCAGGTGCTCGTTCGCAGTACCGATGACGCCAAGACCGAAGCGTTGATCAGACGGGTACAGGAATCCGGCGTCTGCTGGCTCGGTGGTTCCAAGTGGGCCGGCCAAACGGTGATGCGGATCAGCGTCTGCTCGTACAAGACCCGGTACGAAGATATTGAAATATCGGCGCGGGAGATTCTCCGCCTGGCGAAAGAACTGGCGTAGAGCGTACCAAAGCGCATGCCGGTTCCTGAACAGAATGCCTTTCGATAATTGGTTAACCAACAACAGCCACCGCCGGCGCGGTGGCTGTCGCCGTTCGCAACGGAGGACGGCAGCGGTAGGTCGATATTCACCGCCTCTGTGGCGGCATTTAGGCGGGTGCCTTGCTTGCGGCAGCGGAAAATGTTAGTATGGAGCGAGAGGTCCGAATTCCCGGGCCGCAACGTCTGAGGCCGCGGCCGGGCCCGGTTTTTGCCGAACCGCACGGATGCCCGGAATGGAAAGCACGCGGCCGTAAGGAGGATATTATGCTGCAGGTAGAGCACTTAACCAAGAAATACGGGCGGGTCGTTGCCGTCGACGATATCAGTTTTGCGCTGCATCAGGGCGATATCGTCGGACTCCTGGGCCCCAACGGGGCCGGCAAAAGCACCACCATCAAAACCATTGCCGGGCTGCTGCGCGCAACCGCGGGCAGCATTACGATCGGCGGTCATCCCAACAATTCCCGGGAGGCGAAAAAGCAGTACGCTTACGTGCCGGAGGTCCCCGAACTGTACGACATGCTGACCGTCCGGGAGCACCTGGAATTTATCGGTTACGCCTACGGCGTGACGGACGCGGCGGCAAAAGCGGAGCGTCTGCTCGAGCGGTATGACCTGTGGGACAAAAAGGACAGCCTGGCGAAAGAATTGTCGAAAGGGATGAAACAGAAGGTCTCGATTTGCTGCGGCCTGCTGCCGGAACCCGCGCTTTATCTGTTCGACGAACCGATGATCGGACTCGACCCCAAGTCAATCCGGGAAACCAAGCTGATCTTCCAGGAACTGAGCGAGCAGGGGAAGACGGTTCTGGTCAGCACCCACCTGCTCGACAGCATCGAGAATCTTTGCCGGCGGGTCCTGGTCATGAAGCAGGGGCGCATTATCGTCGACATGACGATGGCGGAGATGAAAAGCAAGCTCGGGAACAGCGAGGACGTCTCGCTGGAAGACCTGTTCCTTGAGGTGACGAAGGATGAATGAATTCAGACTCCTCGTCCGCAAGGACGGATGGAGCATTAAAAATCATTTCCTGGAAATCAAAAACAACCCGAAGCGGCTGATCATTTATCTTTTGTATCTGGTCTGGCTCAGTACCCTGGTGCTGAACGCGGTGATGAATTCCCGTCATTCCCTGCCAATCCAGGGCGAGCTGGGACCGCAAATCATCGGAGCCGGCTTTGGCGGATTGGCGGTCGGGTTAGTCCTGTATTTTGTGTATCAGGGCACCCGGGAGTCCTCCACTTTTTTCACCATGGGCGACGTCAATCTGCTCTTTCCCGCTCCCGTCTCCCCGAAGAAAGTCTTGCTCTACAGTATGCTGAAGCAGAGCTTACTGCATTTTTTCCTGTACGGGTTCATGGTTTTGGCCCTCATGCCGATGCTGTTTAATCTGGTCAAAATCGATATGCGGTATTTTCCGTATCTGTATTGCGGGTTTATCAGCCTGATTCTCGTCATCGCCCCGCTGAATTTCCTGCTTTTCTCTCTCGGCAGCAAGTACGGCATCCAGACAAAATTGCAGCAGGGTATCACTGTTCTGGCAGCCGGCTTCGGCCTCTATCTGGCCGGGACGGCTATCGCGGCCGGGGATGTATGGCTGGGATTGCTGCGAGGCCTGAACGCTCCCTTCTTTACCTACCTGCCCGTTGTCGGCTGGAGCAAGGCGATGTTCATGACGGCGATTACCGGCTATCAACCGTTCAGCTCACTTGCCTTGCTGCTCCAGGCCGTCTTTCTGGCTGTCTGCATCAGCCTGGCTTATTACGCCGCGGACGATTACTATGAGGATGTGCAAAAGGCGACGGAAAAAAGGAACCTGCGCAAGAAGCGTAAGGAGGGCAGCGAAAAGACCCGGCACTCGTCTTTTCAGCTCATCCGGGGGAAACGGGTGAACGTCGGCAAGGCGGGGACCGGTCCGTGGGCCATGTTCTGGCGCAGTCGGGTGGAGTACAGCCGCACTGACTTGCATCCGTATGGAGGCATCTGGACGCTGCTGTTTTTTCTCGTCGGGACGGTTGCCGGCCTGGCCGGCGCCAAGTATGCCGCCGGCCTGCTTCCCCTGTATCTGGCCAACGGAATTACCGCTTACATGCTGTTCGTTTTTGCGGCGGCGAATGCCGGCCAGCACGAACTGACCAAACCTTATATTTATCTGATCCCCGGTACCAATTGGCTGAAAATCGTCAGCAGCAATCTGACCGAAATCATCCGGATGGGAGCCAACATCCTGGCGTTGAATATTCCGCTCGGGATCCTGCTCCGGGTTTCACCCGGGATAACCGCGCTCATGGCCGGCTTCGTTCTGAGCTTTTACGTCCTGAATCTGCTCGCGAACTATTTGATCCGAATTCTCTTCCCCAACGCGCTCGATCAGAAGGCGCTGTTTCCTTTATTCCTGATGCTGCAGATTCTCCTGCTTGTTCTGCCGGGACTGATCGTCGGCGGGATCGCGGCCGCGATTTTTCGCAACCCGCTATTGATTTTTGTCGGAATAGCCGCTGTTAACCTGGTAATGATCGGGCTTCTGCTGCTGTTATCCGATGCGCTGTTTGCCCGGCTGGAGTGGAGGTAGAGCGGAAGATGCGGCTGCGGTATCTGGCGTTAGCGATAATTTGTGCCGGCGCGGTGGCGGGGATTGTCCTGCTGAACTCGGCGGCGATGTTTTACAATTTACTGATCCTGCCGGCCATCGGCGGGCTGTCCCGGCTTAGCCTGAAGCAGAAGTGGTATGCAACTCCGGTTGGGGTTTTCCTCCTTACCTGCCTTTGGCAAGTCCGGACGGGGGCGGCGGCGGGATTATCCCGGGACGGCGCGGTGGGGATATTGTTCTTCAGCGCGATCTGCGCCGGACTGGTCGGGCTGGGGGCGGTCATTGCCGCACTTTTGCTTTACGCCGGCGGAAAGGAAGGGGAAAAGCAATGAAGCTCAACAAAGATAATTTATTGCGGCTCCTGGCCGGAGCCGTGGCGCTCGCGCTCATCGGCGGCATCCTGTTCGTGACCACTTCCTTCGTCGGCAACCCGCTTACCGCCTTCTTGGCGACCCGGGCGGTTCGGCAGTATGTCGGAGAGAAGTACCCCGCCCTTGATCTCACGGTCGGCAAAGCGACCTATAATTTCAAGACCGGCTCGTACATGGCGCGCGCGAGGTCCGGGACGAGCCCGGACACGCATTTCGCCGTCTATTACCGTCGCGGCCGGGTGGAGCGGGACGACTACGAGAACTATGTTTTGGGGCTGCATAATACCCTGCAACGTTTGTCCGACGAGTACTCCGAACTGGCAGCGGGAATCATAGCCTCCGAGCTGGGATATGAAGACAATACGGTCAGGGTAATGTACGACAAGGAGGTTTACGACAACGGCAATGGGGCAGAAGCGCTGACCTTGGACATGGAATTCGACCGGCGGCTGCCGCTGCCGGCCGAGGTAACGATCGGGCTGGCGGCAGTGGATGATACGTTGGAGGGAATCGCGCGGGTACTGATGGACGCGCACCGGGCGTTTGTGAACAACGGCTGCGTTTTTGTCCGCTACGGTCTGTACGCGGAAAACGACGGGGCGTTGGTGATGGTGCACGGGGTTACCCCGGCGGATATCGAAAGCGGCGAACTGGTGAGCCGGCTGGAGCAGGCTGAGCAGGACCGGGACGACCCGGCGGTGAAGGGGCAGGAAACAAAGGATTCGGAACCGCCGGACGAGGCGCCGGCGGAGAGAATCTCGGTATTCAGGAAACGGGCACAGGAGTAAACTGTCGCCTCAGACTGTCGACAAAAGGGGAAATTGTCATTCTGAGATAGCGGAAGCTATCGAAGAATCTTAGTGGAATAATGAGTTTAAGATTCTTCGCTGCGCTCAGAATCCCCACACGTGTACGCACCACGGTAAACGAAAAGACCGGCACGGTGCTTTTGATACGACGGACGGGGTAATCCTGTTCAGGCCGGTAAGGATGAGATCCTTCGCTCTGCTCAGGATGACATTACATTACGCTTAACGCAATGTAGCCAGCTATGGAAAGTCAAGCTAAAAATTCGGGTCAAAAGGGACCTGGTCACGAAGTACTGCGAAGATGATATAGGTAAGCTTCCTGGCACAGGCACCCACAGCGGTCATGTGATTTTTGCC
>Ga0228535_1000641_pt1 | contig 86821 bp, 80 predicted proteins | sample SJ1metagenome_FD_168457 | JGI IMG/M metagenome (GOLD analysis project Ga0228535, IMG submission 168457) | Enriched culture of PCE-dechlorinating microbial communities from Ithaca, New York, USA - SJ1 | ecosystem: Engineered > Modeled > Simulated communities (microbial... > Unclassified | place...
CCATTGCACCAGCAGCTGTTCAGACAAAGCATTCTGTAGCAGAGTATACTACTTCTGCTCCTGTGCCTTTTAGACATTCTGCCATAGCAGGACCTGGTATACCGTCTCTGTCACCGATGATGATGACCTTCTTGCCGTCAAATATTGACATACCGAAGTCTCTCCTTTGCGTAATAAATTTATATTATTATAATGAAGCTTTTATTTCTTTGTGTCCAATATATGCTTGGGATTAATATCCTTTAGCAGATAGGTATCCAAAGCCAAGCTCGTTTGTAGCTCCTGTTATAGCCTGGATTTCAACTTCTATGCTTCCGTCAGCTCTAAGAGAACCGTCGAATCCGCCTGCTATAGTATCGATGTACTGGATATGTCCTATAGTCTTATCCATTGGAGGAAGTACTATTACCATGTTAGCGTTACCGTTGCTTATAACAGCGTTAGCTCTTATGTCAGCGTCAGCAAGCGACTGAGAAGCTCCGTCTCTTCCTGCGTACTCGTCTGTAGATATTACAGTCTTAACATCTTCCATTTCTATCTTCTTGCAGTTCATTATAAGGTCTGTATCTGGGTTTCCAAAGCCTTCCTGAGATACTATAGCACCGTCAAGTCCTAGGTATTTGCAAAGCTTCGCTGTCCAGTTAGAAGATCTTTCCTTGTCAGCAAGGTATACGTTCTCGTTAGTTATTATAACACCAACAAAGTTGATTTCTTTTCCGTGCATTGCGTAAAGCTCTTCAACCATTGGGTTGTTGCAGTGTACGTATGTTGGGTTCTTGTCACAAGATGAAACGCAGTTTCCGCTTAGTATAGCTCCATCCATTATTTCTGTTGGGTATAGTATTGTTGGAACTATTTTCTTAGCATCTACGCCGTATACATATGTATCGTGTAGAAGACCTTGAGTTTGAAGCATGTATACATAACCTACCTTTGGAAGGTTTGGATACTTAGCTGCTCCTTCGAATATTGTATCAGTCTCATAAACCTTTACTTCGTCAGGAGTTACGCTTCTTCCAGCTTCTCCAATGTATACACCAGCGTTAAGTCCAACCATTCTTAGTGCCTCTTCGTGTCTGTGCTGGTCTATTCCATCTACTGGCTCAGCTATTACTACAAGGTTTAGAGTCTTAGAGAAAGGAGTGTACTCTGCTCCAGTTCCGCTCATGTCTATTATACCTTCCTGGAATCCAACTACCTTTCCAGTAGTTACAACAGCAGCGCCCTTAAGTACGTGAGTTCTTCCTGAACCTACTGTGTCAACCTTGCTTATTACTCCTGGGAATATTCCGCCAGGTCCTTCAACCTTAACCCTTGGCTCTATAACGTCCTTAACAGGAGTTATTCTCACGCTGTCTCCAGGACGTGCGATGTCAAGATCTACTGATTTGACGTTTTCAATTGCGCTTAATTTTTTAATCATTTCGTCTTTATTTACATAAAGAACTCCATTTTCTACTTTTGTCTCTGCAGCGAACTGAATGTCTTTGATGAAGATATTTCCAAGTTCCAAACGCATATAAAAGTACCTCCTTCAATATAATGAAAAATTGAAAATAATATATTACTCTGCTCCAGTTATGGCCTTTGCAAGCGTTTACCTTTGCAGATAATAAACAGTGTCAGCGAATCTCCCTGGTACGCACTTGTTTTAGAATTTTATTCCGTTAAGCGTATGCACCATAAGATCCAAGTCTACAACCTGGAAGTCATTTGTTACTCTTTCATCCCACACAGGCGTCTTGTAGTTTTTCTGGAATGTATCAACAGTCTGGATTGCGCTTTCAATAAGCTTCAGGGAGTCCATATCTAGAGCTTCTCCCTTTTCCACACATATAGTCCTGTACGGAGTTTCATTCGGCTTCACGCTGCCGTACAACGGATGGGTGAGTATCTTATAACCAGTGTGCACAAGATTTCTTACATTCTGCAACACGCCCATATAATCGCAGTCCAAAAGCGTAACGCTTTTTACCTTGTCAGGCCTTTCTGTCTTTTGGAGAAGCTTCTCCTTCACAAGAGGATTATTAGTTATAATCTCCAATGTTTGTTACCTCCTCTTAATCTTAGAAAACAAAGCAATCCATTGTAATCCTCAATCTCGCCTAATTATCAATTATGGAATCATGGAAAATGTTTTCCGAATTTTCAAAACTCTAAACCCGCCATTATACCTTGCCGCAGTGCGGCTCCAACACGAATTCCGAGCATAAAAAAAACAGAAAAAACAAAACCATCCCAAGTTATGTTTCTCTGTTTTTATCCAGAGTCTGTCCAGATACAGTCCTTTTGCCTGAGAATTTCATCTTGATTCTTTTGGGTAAATCAAGACTTGTCCCTTCGGCGGCCCGCTAAGAGCTCTCTCCTATATCCTTCGTCCAATGATTGCTATTCATTTTTTCTATAGCCTTAATTTGCATTATAAAAAAATGTTCATGCCTTTTCAATAGTTTTTCTGAAAATAAGTTTATAAATATTTTTTCAGGGTACCAATCCATGTGTTTCATCATACTATTGCAAAAATACTTTCAAATTAAAAAACTAAAACGCTTAAGCCCTTTGTTTCTCTGTTTTTATCCAGAGGCTGTCCGGATACGATTCTTTTGCCTGAGAATTTCACTTTTGTAATTAAGCAGGGCTTCAAAAGTTTGTCCCTTCGGCGGCTTATTAAAAGCTCTCTCCTGTATCCTTCGTCCAGTTAACATTTAGTTTTCTTATACCTTCATGTTTAATTATATGTTTTTTTTAAAAAAATTCAATATGTTTTTGTGAAGTTATTATTAATTTTTATTATTTTTTTGCACGCTTTTTTAATAATAATTCTCAAAAACTTAACAAAGTCTGTCCATTGTCAACGGTTTCGCGATGCAAAGCCAAACTCCGCTGAATAGATATGCATGTACATATTTTGTGCAATGCGGCTTGCGCATTTGCGTTCACCTGTCCATACAAACAAAAACAGAGCACCAATCCACTATTGATACTCTGTCTGATTTCTCTATCCAGAGGCTGTCCAGATATAGTCCCTTTGCCTGAGAATTTCACATTGCCATGTGTGAATGGCTATGCTTGTCCCTTCGGCGGCCCTACGGCTCTCTCCTATATCCTTCGTCCAGTATGGAACTATTAACTTTGTACTATAATTATATGGGTTTTTATCAGCTTTTTCAATAACTTTTTAAGACCGTTGCCATCAGATATTTTTTTTCAGTCTCACTCCTTTTTTATAGCAACAAAAAAACCGAGCCGCAGCTCAAATATACATATCCCGCCCGTTGTAATCCTTGCCTGTTTTTTAACAATCGGTTGCCGTTTCCGGCTATACTCTTCAAAAAAAATTGATTTTTTTAAATATTGACTTGAAATAATAATTAATTAGGTATATTATTTGAAGTATAAAATTCGATAGTTTTTTCTTATACAAATACCAGATGACTGCAGTGTGAGATATCCGTACCGGATGGCCGAAGATGCAATACAAATTGTTTAGCCGACTTTTTGTAGAAACTTTCAGGCAAAAGTATCGCTGCAAGATGGGGCTCTGAAGAGACCGCACACCTTCTTCAAGGAGTTATGCGGCACCGAAGGGGATACATGCCGCCAGGCATACAAGCTCTCAGGTAAAGATAACAGGGGTATGGAAAGGCTTTTAATTATCATGCCTTTTTATACCTTTTCTTTGTTTTTTTATAAAATCATACTTTTGCAAAATCTTTTTCAACTAAAACGCCATGACAAAAAGTAACCCGGATCACTGAATTCAACTATTCTGTGAAATCCATTGTTTTTGTGTTGGTATTTATGTTGGGAGGAATTTTGCGCCATGTTAACTAATAATAGAAATAAATATGTAAGCCCGTTCATAAAATGGGCCAAGGACGAGAAACATCTTTTGAATGAAATTGAAAAATATATTCCTGGCAAGTTCACAAGCTACAGGGAGCCGTTTTTGGGAGGCGGAGCACTCCTCTTCCATCTTCAGCCTCAAAATGCAGTCCTCAACGCCGTAAACAATGAACTTGTTAATCTTTACACGGTAATAAGGGACAAGGTGGAGCTCCTTATTGATGACTTGAAAAAGCATGTCAACGAGAAAGAGTATTTCTACAACATAAGATCGTTTGATAGAAACGGCAAAATCGATGAACTATCTGATGTTGAAAGAGCATCAAGAATAATATATCTTAACAAGACCTGCTTTAACGGATTTTTCAAGACAAATGAATGCGGACAGTTTGACGCGCCTTTCGGTTCATACAAAAATCCTAAAATAGTGAATAAAATCATACTTAGATCGGTAAGCGAATATTTCAATAAGAACAATATAACTTTTACTAATACGAGCTTTGAAGACGCTCTTCATGACATTGAAAAAGGAGCTTTCGTATATCTGGCTCCCCCTTATGTGCCTGTGTCTGACAATTCAAAGTTTGCCAATGGTTTTACAAGGGAAGACCATATGAAGCTTCGGGAGCTGTGCGACTACCTGACTTCAAGAGAAATAAACTTCCTGCTTTCAAATTCTTCAGATTCTTTCGTACATGACCTCTACAGGGACTACAACATAGAGATAATAGAAATAGGAAGAAACATAAATTCCATATCTTCTAAAAGAGGCCAAATCGAGGAAGTTCTTATAAGAAATTATAAGTAAAATAAGCCACCAATTTATAAATCAAAAAGGAGATGTTTTTTATGCTTAAGAAAATAAAATTGAACCTTAACGTAATGGAATCTATGCTTTACTACTGGGAAGCTACTAACGAAAAGGAAAAGGTTGGAGAAGCTTTCATAAAGGCTGTTGCCGGAGCTCCAGAAATGAAGCTTACTTATGATGCTGATTTCGATGAGGAGTCTGCAAGAAAAGGTCTAAGCGCCATATCAAATAGAGAGCCATTCACTCCAAACAGCAGAAATGAAGGACGTTTCTGGAACGACAACATGTGGATGCTTGAGGACATGGACTACATGAGAGCTATAATGCAGCCTCTAAAGGTTCTTAATGTTGATTCTGTTATTGAAGACGTAAATTCTAAGGGAGATTTCCCAACAGAAGAAGTAGAAGTCATATTCCTTCCTCTTCACCTTAAGCCATACTACATCAGCGGCAACAAGCTTATAATAAACTTCTTCGCTGTTAAGCCAGACCGCGTTGAATCTAAGCCTGTAGTTGTAGGCAATGTAGAGCTGGACCTTGAATCAAGAGAGTTCATAAAGATACAAGACCTAAAGACTTTCATAGCTTCAAAACTTATGGAAATTAAGTAATTACTCAAAGGAGCCCCACTTGCTGCATGATAGCAGCTTTGAACTGCTCCCTGTCAAGTGGACAGTGAAAAAACAAAAAACAATATTAAGCAACTAAGGCTTGGTTTCTCACCTCAAGAGGAGCCAGGCCTTTATATTTCTCCTGATATCTCTTATTATTGTAAAAGTAGATATATTCTTCTACAGCTTTTTCCAACTCTTCATATGTTGCAAATTTGTTCAGGTAGTACATTTCACATTTTAGAGTACCCCAGAATCCTTCCATAGGCGCATTATCCAAACATCTTCCAACCCTGGACATGCTCTGTGTACATCCAGCGTCATCCAACATATTGCGAAATGCCTTGGATGTGTACTCGACTAAAGAAAAGGGATTGCTCCCTTTTCCTCGTCTAAGAACCGTACGTGAGAGTTTCCCGCTCATACGGCTCAAGCATTTCTTCACCATTTCTGGCGGCAACGAGTGTACGAAGTTTTGTCCTTCTTTTGATGAAATAATCTTCATCAAGAAAAGGCAATTTAGAAATTTGCAGCTTTGGATGTCTGACGATATTTATTCTTCTAAGGTTGATTAGCGTATATTCGTCAGTCGTAAATACCCATGGCTTTCCATTCTTCTCATGCCAGTATTTATTTAGTCTCCACCAGTTGTTTTTATTTGGGTGGCGATGTTTGGCCCATCTTTGCAGTAAGATGTATAGTGTGTTATTGACGTATGAGAATGTTTTACTGGCTACCACGTGTTTGTGGTAGTTGGTCCATCCTCTGATGACCTGATTTAATCTTCGAATCAAATCTGACTGAGTACTGGCTTTTCCTTCTTTAAGGATTATGGTCGAGCATTTTCTGATTAGGCTTTTAATCGAGCTTTTTGAAGGCTTAACTATGAGTTTTCCATTGAATTTCCTGAATGTCCATCCGAGGAAATCGAATCCACTGTCGATGTGAGTAATAATAGTCTTTTCTTCGGATAGCATGAGTCCTCGAGATTCGAGGAATTCGCTGACAAGGCATTTAATTTCTTCTGCAGTTTCTCTTGAATTTGCGGTTATTATGAAGTCGTCAGCGTATCGAACTAAGTTAACTTTTGTTTTTGCTCGGTAATGATTTTCTATTTTACCCTTTGAGTTACGATGGTATTTTTCTTGAATAACTTCTTCAAGCCCATCTAATGTCATGTTCGCATAAAGACTTGAGATTGATCCGCCTTGTGGAGAGCCTTTATCAGTAGGAAAAAGTCTTCCTTCGTAAATAAAGCCAGATTTCAGAAACTGCTTCATGATTCTTTTATCCATTGGAATGTTGGATTGTAGCCAATCATGATTGATGTTGTCGAAGCAACCTTTTATGTCTCCTTCCAGTATCCAGGTTGGTGAACATTTCCTTGCGAGGAGTGCGAAGATTTGTTCGCAAGCATCTTTTGCACTTCGACCTCTTCGAAAACCAAAGGAGATTTTATCTGCTTTGATTTCAGCAATCGGTTCAAGTGCAAGAGCATATAGTGTTTGCATAGCTCTGTCATACATGGTTGGTATTCCTAATGGACGCTTTTTGTTTTTTCCTTTCTTTGAGATGTATACTCGCTTGAGAGGTTTTGACCGATAACCCCTGTCGGTAAGCGTGAGTACTGCTTTCATCTTTGCAGAAGATGTTGACCATAGTTTCTTGTCTACACCAGAAGTGACTTTGCCTTTGTTGGTAGTTACTTTTCTCACTGCGAATGCTTTGGCTGAAAATGAATGAGTAAGCAAGTATTGTAATCGTTTAGCTTTATTTCTTTCTCCGTTTGCCATTGCCTTAGCGATTCGGGTTTGTAGCCTATTAACGTCAATTTCGACTTTTGTCCAGTTAATGGTTTCCCATTGGTGGGCAAGTAGATTTGCGTTTTTTAGACTCTCGGTTTTATCCGTCGTTGAGTTACTAAAATTCATAGATTTACAATCCTTTCCTGCCAAGAAATACCATTGGATAAGTCTGCACCCTTTCAGGTTAGGGCAAATTTTGAACCCCTATCCGATTTCATTACAAAGTCGGCATTCGCTTTTTATCCATTTCGTCTGCCCTCTATGCCGTTTCATCCCCTTACGGTTCGATACCTCCATTGGAGGAGCATATAGGGTTTACCAAGTTCCGCATAATACATAATTGTGAATGCCTTAGGAGCCACCTTTAAACCGGGAGTTCTCTATCCATTCGCATTGGTTTGCCAGTCCGCCTTTGCTCGACTCCTTACCTTTTGGTTAAAGCGTATCAGCCTATTTCGCTTTCTCCAGCGTAACGATTCCTACAGTGATTCACTTTACGTTCTCCATAGCATTCTTATCCTAGCGGTTGCACTGACCTCAGGCTATCAGAACTTCCACATTGTCTCGTGAGCTTTCTAACCCAGATGTTACCCTCCACGCTAGTCACGATAGGATTACCCCGAATGGATAGGGTAGCATTTCTGCAATGTATTATGCGACTTCTTGTCGCACTTGAAATCCTCGGTCGCTATGGAAAATCGGCTTTGCATCTGGATTTTTAATCACAGCAAGTTCAAAGGTTCGAAATACCAACTCATTATTGTTGCTGTGCCCGAGAACAAATGACACGATGCTGTTGTCACCTAAATCAAGGATTGCGCTTAAATAAGCTTTTCTGTCTGTTCCATACTTGAATTCAGTAACATCAGTAAGCCACTTTTGATTTGGTTTGTATGCTCTGAAGTCTCGATTCAGAATGTTTTCAGCTGTTATTTGTGGCGTACTTGGAATGTAGCTCTTTCGCTTGCGTCTTATGATTGACCGCAACCCCATGCGTAGCATCAAGCGGCGGATACGCTTGACATTATAATTACAGCCCAAGTCTCTGTTGATGGCTCTGGTAATCCTACGATAACCATATATTTTGTTGAACTTATTGTAGTACTCAAGAATTTTGCTAGAAATCCAGTCTTCCTCTGAAGGCCCTTGAACTTCCGGCTTGTTTATCCACTTATAGTATCCAGCGCGAGAAATACTAAGAATACTGCATAGAAGGCTAACAGAATATCCTTTGTTTTGAGACATATCCCTGATAGCCACGTACTCTACTTCTTCTTTTTTATAGAAGATTCCAAATTCATTAGCACTTCGTCGACTTTTTTTTTAAGTTCAATCTCTATCTGAAGGCGCTCCAGCTTAGCTTTGAGAAGCTTATTCTCCGCCTCAAGCTGTTCTGTCTTATCCATGTCTTCCAAAACTTTGCCTCGGCCTCGGTTATCCTTAAGAGCAGAAATGCCTTTATTATTGTATTTTTGGACCCAACTGTAAACCTGCTGATAGGAAACATTGTATTTTGCTGCTGTGGCATTATAATCCTGACCGTTTTTCAAACAGCTTTCCACAATTTCAATGCGTTCTTCATAGGTTGTTTTTCTACCCTTGGCCACTTCGATTCCTCCACTCGCCTTATAAGACTTGAGTTTCTTATGACCATTATACACCTTAATCCAATTATAAATTTGTGCTGTTGAACGAATGTTGTATTTTATTGCCAATTCTCGTTGAGATGCTCTGCCATCCAGATACTCTTGAACCACCATATGTTTAAACTCTGATGAATAAGATTGATTCTCATTAATTTCAAGAAATATATCTTCTCCCTTGTATTTGTATTGATTAACCCAATGTCGTATAGTTCTATCGTTGCAACCAAATTCTCTGGCTAGTTCTCTACCAGATACATTTCCTTCTAAGTATTTTTGAATTATTTTTAATTTTTGATCCTTACTAAATTTAACTTTTCTTGCCAAAACAAAACTCCCCCTATGATAAACAGTTTTGTTTTTTATCTGTCTACCATAAGGGGAGCATATCACTTGCGGGGCTCCTTTTTATTTTACTTATCTGTTTTTACAGGCTTTCCATCTCTGCCTGCCAAAGTCAGCGAAAAAACTATGGCAAATATTGCCACTACGCCGACATCACCCATGATAATAAGTGTAGCTACTTTTGCCGGCAAAAACATCGGAGAATACTTTATGGCAGCTATAACAGCTGCTGCTAACACAATAAGCATTAGAGTGTGCTCTTTCTTTATTGTCGACGCATACATAACCAGCATGGCACCGAGGATGCCAGGGAGCGCATAGTTGAATGAGCTAAGAAGTGACGCCGGCATTGCATTGACAATTATCTGGCCTGCTACAACTACAGCTCCAAGTACAATCAGATTGACAATAACAGACGATACAAGTGCAAATATTCCAGCCACCTCAGCTTTTTTGCTTCCAGCTTCCAAATCCAATGCAGACTGGGCTGCAGCTATAACTGGAAGTCTCATGTTTCCAATATTTCCGGAAAGAAATGAGATGTACGTACCTGCAGGACCAAGAACCGGAAAATACGAAATTGGTTCTACAACCCAAACAACCCCGACAAATCCTGCAACTGCCACAAGTCCAGCTACTATGTTTTCAGTGCTTGGAACGTATCCACGCACAAACGTAAGGTATGAAGGAATACAAAGTGCCATGATAAGTGCTATTACAATAGTTAACCTTCCCCAGAAGTGCACGTCCTTATTGAATTTATTAACTCTTTCGCTATTCATGATATCCCCCTATCCTACAATGCTTCCAGCAAGCATTCCAGCTATCACAGCAAAACCCATGGCCCATTCCTTCATCCACTTCATGGATGCATTACGTGCAGACATCACTCTAATGGCGTACATAACAGCCGCGCCTGCTATTACTGCTGCCAATGGACCCGATGTAGGTGTAGGACTTGTCAAGCCCTTGCCCACTTCCTTATAAGTCAGTGTAAAGAAAATAACAAATGGAGTAAATGTAGACATATATCCGATAATCAGTGGATTGGATTTCTGGGCAGTTTCATGGAAACTATCCAATTTCTTTGTTGTCAGGAGCACCATGATCAGCCATCCTGATCCGCCCAGTGTCATAACCCATGCAGCTGCTGCCAGCATGTCTGGTGTGAAAGCCGGTGTTGCAACAGTGCCTGCGCTGCCAAGCTTGGCTGCTATCATCTCGAATGCCGCAGAACCTATGACGCCTACACGCGCTAGCGTCAGCGGTCCGCCGATTTGAGCAATCAGAGCTACAGCAATTGCAAACACAGCTACGGCCGGTCCCAGTGTTCCTATTACCCCTATCCTGAGGGATTTGCCCACTTCGTCATCAGTCAGCAGATTTGTTTCCCTTACAAAATTCTTGGCCAGCCTGTAGAATATAAGTACCTGCGCAATGACAACGGATATTATCGCCACAGACAGCACCCACATCATAGGGCTGTTGGCGATTGCTAATGTTTCCTTCATGCCATCAAGCCTCCTTTTTAAGCATTTGATTTGATTTTTTATCCGATAATCAGCAGTGCAGCTAAGCAATCCGAATCAAAATAAATCCAACGAATAAAACACACCGCGTATTGGATTATACTACCCAATACTCGATGTGTTTTAAACCGATTTTATTTCCTAAAAACTATTTACTTTCGTATATGTTCTGTCCCTTTGTTTCAGTAGTGAATATAGAAGCTACAAAGCTCATTGCCACTAGCGCTATTAGCACAAAATATGCCTTTTCGTAGCCTACTGCAGGTGCGCTCTTGTAGGTGTCAAGGATTTTGCCCATTACAACTGGCACAACAGCAGCTCCCAGGAAACCAACACAGTTTACAACCCCTGTAGCCATACCCGAGAGTCTTCTGTCATTGACCTCGTTTCCTACAGTCCAGCACATAGTAAAACCAGACATTACAAATCCAAAGGCCATCATGAATGGAGCAAGCAGCCCTATAGGCATCCTTGTATATATTAGCACTATCCATCCCAGGAGAGTAAGTCCTCCAGTAGCCATCAAAGGTATCTTTCTTGTTTTAAACTTGTCTGAAACGTATCCGATTACAAGTCCGCTTATTGCCGAACCTACAACTGCTGACATTATATAGTTTGCTGCCTGTATTTTCTCAAGAGTGTAGGCCTGCATCAGGTAAGAAACCCCGAATGTTCCAAGCAGTACTACATATCCTGTATATAGTCCTATATATGAAAATGATATAATCCATGTTCTCTTGTTAGACATTATAGATTTAAGTGCTGGCATAACCTTGATGTCAGAGCTGACTGCAGGTCTGTTCTCAAGCTCGTCCATGCCCGGAAGTCCCATTTCCTTAGGGTCATCCTTCACAAATAGAACTGTCAATATTGAAAAAACTATCATTGCAAGTCCCATGTATACGAATGTACTTCTCCAGCCGAATGTACCAACAGCAACAACCAGGGGAGTCTGCGCCAACAATGCTCCAAGGTTTGCTGACATTCCCACGAATCCAATCATAAGAGCGAAGTTTCTTGAATAGAACCATCTTGACTGTATCTTGATCAGGCATATAAATACCACAGACACTCCGATTCCCACAAGGAATCTGCCTGCATACGCAACAAGCAGGTTTGGCGCCATACCAAACATAACTGAGCCTACTGCGGCAATAATCGAAAATATCGAAACTGTTTTTTTCGGTCCAATCTTATCAGCCAGTATTCCTGAAGGTATTTGCATTATGAAGTATGCGTAAAAATACATCGCACCTATGTTGGCAAATTGAGCTGCACCTATGTTGAATGTGCTCTCCAGGTCATTCTTTACAACTCCTGCACTCATACGATGGAATGTTACGAAAACATATACCGCTGCCAATATTGTCCAAACAACCCATCTGTAGCTTTCGACTTTTTTAACGTCATCACTCTTGACGCTTTTTACCGCTGTTTCCACCAAACGCTCACCCCTTATATTTTTTTTCGTACAATAACGTTTTCTTCTCTTGTACTTTTTTTATAATTTTAGCATTTGCATCAATTCCATCACAACGCAAATACTTTTCTTTAAATTTCAATCGGTGTACAAATGAATATTTTTTGATTTTTTTTGAATTTCGGCGAAAATATTTTCAGGACTCGGCTTGAAATTTTATACCTCATAATAAAAAAATGGCCTCGCAGCAACTGCGAGGCCATTTGGTATACCTTCTGTATTTATTCCTAGTAAAACAATTTGAGCAGCATTTCAAGTTTTAGTCTGTTCATTGGATTTTCCAGGTCAAGCCTTGTCAAGTCCCCAATCTCATCTATACGCTTGCGTACCGTGTTTATGTGGACGAACAGGTTTTTAGCCGTGAGGCTGTAATTCATCTTGCATTCAAGGTAAACCTTCAGGGTATGAACAAGCTCTTTGTGTTCCTCACTGCCAAGCAATAAATCAATGTCCTTCATCATTATATCTATTTCGTCTTCTTTAATGTCAAGCCACGCAAAGGCTCCCAGCTTTGAGTAGGCCCAGAATTTGTCTTCCGGGTATAGGAGTTTGCCTATATCGAGAGCTTGCTCTGCTCGCATATAATTTCTTTTAATTCCATAAATGAAATCGGGAACATCCGATATTCCAAAAGCGACTTCAATTCCATTAATTTCTAATTCCATTCTTTTTCTCAGATTGTTTAATTTTTCAATAATAGTGTCAATATTTTGCTGTTCTGAAAAATCATCTTCCTTCTTGAATAAAAACAGACATTTGTTGTCTTCAATCAGCGACATTCTGGCATAATTAGGTTCAAAGGTTCCTCTTATGCAGTTTTTCAAAACATCTCTGAAGCCAGAGAGTATAATCTCGTTGTTTGTTTGTCTCATTACTACTGCGTAAGATTTATTATTAATTCCCAGGTTGAGCTCAAGGGCTTCCTTTATTATTTCATCTTTTCCTATGAGCTTTCCTTTCAGCACGCTGTCTATAAACTTCTCAAAGTCGATGTCAGCAATGCTTTGCGCAACAAGAATCTGCTCGTACATGTCCTGTATCATCAAAAATCCTATTCTCAGCGCAAACTGATCATAATAATCAATTAATTCTGTGGCCTCAATTACAACAAAGTATGCCTTTGTTTTATTGTCAACAGTTATGGGCACGGTTATCCAGCTAAAAGGCTTTTCATATCTGGCATCGTAAATCCTGTATCTGGCCATTTTGAGATTATCACATAGAGTCTCCTTGCTGAAATCGAAGGATGGATTCCAAAAATCTTCAATTTTTAGTTCCTCGGATAATTCTTTAAATCGGCCTGAGCTGTAATAAACTTTTTCATTAGACAAGTCATACAGCATTGCTGGAAATTTCATTTCATATTCGATGGCGCTTAGAATTTTGTCTATTTTTCTTACATGGTATGAAGAGTCCAGAAACTTCCTGGCTTTTATTTCGCCAACCTTGAATTGTCTTATATTCTTATTCATAACTATTACGTTTATAGCATTCATTATGTCCATCCACGAATCTTTCGCCGGAATAGATAATAACGGTACTTCATGTTTGTCAAACTCCTTGAGTATTTCATCAGGTATTTCCTTTATATATCGACCGAGCTTGATTCCCAGACAGGTGGCGTTCCTGAAGTAAGGCGTATTAACATACTCTTCAAGAAGCCCTGGGTTTTGCATAAAAATATAGCCTGAGCTGATTACGAATTCACGCCCCCTGGTCCAGAGATACCCATCAGGTGCGTCCAGAATAGCGATTCCTTGTATTTGCTTGTTTAGCCCAGTATGGCCGGCGATAACCTTGAAATCTTTAAAAAAATCTGCATCAAGCACTTCTCTTACCGATATGCCCATATTCTCACCAACCTTTAATCGATATTGCCCGAATAGAAACGGAATAGAGGATGGTTCTAATGCCCTATAATATTCACAGGGCGCTAGAACCATCCCCTTTGTTCCTTTTTGCCTTTCTTAGAGTTTTATCCAATTTTTTTGTCATTTAAACACCTTTATGCCCTGGTCTGATATGTCCTCCAGCCATTCGCTCAGTCGTCTGCCATTTACAATTATATCTCCAGAAACATCAAGCAAGGGCATCAGCACGAAAGCCCTATCTGTTAACCTTGGGTGAGGCAGTACGAGCTCCTCGTCATCAGTATTCAAATCGTCATATATAAGTATATCGAGATCTATTGTTCTGGGACCCCACTTTATAAGCCTCTTCCTGCCCAGATTCAGCTCAATTTCCTGGAGCTTCCTAAGAAGCTCCTTTGGCATGAGCTCAGTTTCTATCTTGATGCACATATTAAGGAAGCTGTCCTGTTCTTTAAGACCCCAGGGCTCCGTCTCATAAATCAAAGACTCAGCTATTAAACACGTCCTCTCGAGGCTAGCCACCATAGCTGCCGCTTCCCTCAGATTCGAAAGCCTGTCGCCCATATTGCTTCCAAGAGAGATATAGACGCTAGTCATTCCTGCTTCTCCTAATGCCAACCTGCATGTAGTCGAATATCCCTTCAATAGGGGCCTGCGGTTTTTTTACAGCAACTGCTACTTCTTCAACTTTGTAAAAATCATTGAGTATCTTGTCAGCAATCCTTTGTGCGAGGGCCTCAATAAGGTCGAATCTTTCATTCTCGCATATGTCCTTGACCCTCATGTAAACGTCATGATAGCTCACAGTCATCTCAAGGTTGTCCGTTTTTCCTGCTGCCTTCAAATCAATATAAAGGGTTACATCAACTATAAATTTCTGGCCAAGCCTCTTTTCTTCAGGCAATACGCCGTGATAGCCGTAAAAAACCATCTCTTTAAGAAGTATTGAATCCATTAAAAATCACCTCTCCATATTGCATCAGTAACCTTGGCGGCTCTGTAGTTCTCTTTCACATCATGCACTCTGACTATATCCATGCCCTGCATTATTCCCATTACTGTAGTAGCTATCGTACCTTCGACTCTTTCCTTTGGCGGCAAGTCAAGTATCTTGCCAAGCATTGATTTTCTTGATGTTCCAAGCAATACAGGATATCCAAGCGCTTTTATTTCAGACAGCCTCTTCATTACGTGCATGTTCTGCTCCGAAGTTTTTCCAAAACCTATGCCCGGATCAAGTATTATCTTGCTCTCATCCACACCCGCATCAAGAGCTATTTGTATGCTTTTTTTCAGAAAGTCATTTATGCTTTCTATTATGTCGCCTTTGTATTCAGTTCCGTCCTGGTTGTGCATCACTACTGCATAAGCGTCGTATTCAGCTATTGCCTTGGCAATTTCAGGCTCTCTCTGAAGCCCCCATATGTCGTTTATTATGTGCGCGCCGAGCCTTAATGCCTCTCGAGCTACATTGGCCTTGTAAGTGTCAACAGATATGGGTACGTTTATCTCCTTTACAAGCTCCCTTATCACAGGACTTATCCTGTCTATCTCTTCCTGGTCTGAAAGGAGAGTATATCCCGGCCTTGTAGACTCTCCGCCCACATCTATTATGTCGGCTCCCTCTCCTATCATAACTTTTGCCCTCTCGACAGCCTCCTGGACTGAGCCGTAGCTTCCTCCGTCAGAAAAACTGTCGGGAGTGATGTTTAGTATTCCCATTATATATGTCTTCTTTGAAAATTCAAACACAGCTGTACCTCCCCTTATTTTATAAGGCTCATTATCTCTGCTCTTGCCGCTGTATCAGTCTTGAAAATGCCTCTTATTGCAGATGTTACCGTCGTAGAGCCCGGCTTTTTAACTCCCCTCATAGTCATGCACATGTGCTCGGCTTCTATGACTACAACCACACCGTATGGCTGAAGCTTTTCCATTATTATATCAGCTACAGTCTGCGATATCCTTTCCTGAAGCTGAGGCCTCTTGGCTACAACGTCAACCACCCTTGCAAGCTTTGAAAGTCCTGTAAGCCTTCCACCTTTTGGTATATAAGCCACATGAGCCTTGCCGAAGAAAGGTACGAAATGGTGTTCGCAGACTGAATGGAAAGATATGTCTTTGACTAGAACTATCTCCTCGTATTTTTCCTCTTCAAAATATACATCGAGATATTCTCTTGGATCTTCTTTCAAACCTACAAATATCTCTTCATACATCCTGGCAACTCTGTCAGGTGTGTCTAAGAGTCCTTCTCTGTCAGGATCCTCACCTATAGCTTCAATTATTTCTCTAAACGCCTTTTTGATTTTTTCCTTATCCATATCAGCAGCCTCCATTCATTTTCACTTTTAAAAAATTAGTACTCTATAGTCAACTCATCAGGTACGCATATGTTATGAAATACCCTTTTAGAGATTTTATCCAAAATTCCAGTATCCATGCTTATAACAAATTCCTTTGCCATGTCATATAAGGCTACATCATGCTCTTGCACGGCTTTTATTATATGTTTTTCCTTCGGGCACCATATAGCCCTTACTTCAAAATACGCCTTAAGCAGCTTCGAAAGACAGCTCAGTGCATTTATATTGCGTTGCACAATATCAGTCTCCATTTTTGTTCTTTGAATTAGCGAGTCGGCTTCGTGCCTCATTAGGCAGATGTTCTCTTTATCTAGCAGCTTTGGTCCTTGTTCATATTTTGCTCTAGCCTTTTTAATCAGGTCTTCTGCTATTTCATCTGAATCCTGCAGTACGCTTGCCCTCACTGCAAGCTCGTATATGAAAAAATATTCACCTTTGTCTATGAGGCTTCTGGCAAGCGTTAGCGGAAAATAGTTGATATCTAGTTCCACTCCATTGATTGTCTTTATTCTTCTGGTCTGACTTGACCCCTCGTCAAGTATCACGAAAAGATCTATGTCCTTGCCTTCGCCTTTTTGCTGATACATGTGTGACCCCACAAGCATAATGGCTATAACATTGCCGTTTGTTTTTTTTATCTCTTCATCGTACAGCTTCAAAATATTCATGCTTCCACCCGTTCAGACTGTATTGTTTATATCGAAAGCCCTTATAATAATATAATGGACCATATACTAAGATTATCACAAAACAGGCCGTTTATAAACGGCCTGTCCATAGATTTGTTTTATACTGTTTTGATTTTACATTATATTATTTTTATTCTGAAGGTATGAAATTTAAGGCTTTTCAGTTATTTGATATCTGTATATAAGCACAGCCTTGTCGTCTTTTACTTTGCATCCGCCCTTCATGAAATCAACCTTGTATCCAGACTCAAGTGCGATGTTTGAACCTGCAAGCTCTGCAAGAGTCTTGTCTACTGTTTCAGCTTCACTAGCGCTTATTTCTTCCTTCACTCCCCAAGCAACTGCTAGGACCGCGTTGATGTCTCAGGTTGCGCAAGCGTTAGCTATCCTGTCTTTTATTGACTCATCTATGCTCACTTCTAGAGCTTTCTTTACGTCTCCGCCTTCAATTTTAAACGACATTATAATGCCCTCCTTGATGATAGAATTTTTCTATAGCTATGTGTATAAAAGAGGGGAAAACTGTTGTTTTCCCCGATGAGATTAAGAGGATGATACTAATTTGATTAGATATTAGAACAGACCTACTATTTCTCCGCTTTCAAGCACATCCATGTGGTTTGCAGCTGGAACCTTTGGAAGTCCAGGCATTGTCATTATATCTCCAGTAAGAACTACTATGAAGCCTGCACCAGCTGATATTCTAGCGTTGCTTACTGATATATTGAAGCCCTTTGGAGCTCCTTTAAGGTTAGGATTGTCAGAGAATGAATACTGAGTCTTAGCTACGCATATTGGAAGGTTTCCAAATCCAAGCTTCTCGAATTTATCAAGCTCTTTTGAAGCCTTAGCCGAGAACTCTACTCCGTCCGCTCTGTATATTTCTTTTGCTATTGTCTCAATCTTTTGCTTAAGAGGCATTTCAGCTGGATATAGAGGCTTGAATTTCGCTGCGCCTTTTTCAGCAACTTCAACTACCTTCTTAGCAAGCTCAACTCCGCCTTCTCCGCCTTTTGCCCATACTTCTGAAAGCACTACATCTGCGCCCAGTTTTCTGCAGGCATCTTCAACGAACTTAAGCTCTTTTTCAGTGTCTGTAGGGAATGCGTTTATAGCAACTACTGCAGGCACTCCGAACTTGTGCACGTTTTCAATGTGTCTTTCAAGGTTGCCGAAGCCGTCCTCAAGAGCCTTCATGTTTTCAGCTCCAAGATCTGCTTTAGCTACTCCGCCGTGGTTCTTAAGCGCTCTAACTGTAGCAACTATTACTGCCACGTCAGGCTTAAGATCAGCAAAACGGCACTTGATGTCGAAGAACTTCTCAGCACCAAGGTCTGCACCAAAGCCAGCTTCTGTAACTACGTAATCAGCTATCTTAAGAGCTGTCTTAGTAGTTGTTACAGAGTTACAGCCGTGAGCTATGTTAGCGAAAGGTCCGCCGTGTATTATTGCAGGAGTGTTCTCAAGCGTCTGTACAAGGTTTGGCTTAAGAGCGTCCTTAAGAAGAAGAGCAAGAGCTCCTGTAGCATTAAGCTGTCCAGCTGTAACTGGCTGGTCGTCAGCTGTATAGCCTACTATCATTCTTGAAAGTCTATCCTTAAGGTCTGAAAGGCTTGTAGCAAGACACATGATAGCCATTATCTCAGATGCAACAGTTATGTCGAAGCCGTCTTGTCTTGGGATTCCGTTAGCTGTTCCGCCAAGGCCTATAACTATGTCTCTAAGAGCTCTGTCGTTCATGTCTAGAACCCTTTTCCAAGTTATCTTGTTTATGTCTATTCCAAGATCATTGCCCTGCTTTATGTGGTTGTCCATAAGCGCTGCAAGCAGGTTGTGAGCTGTAGTTATAGCGTGTATGTCGCCAGTGAAGTGAAGGTTTATGTCATCCATTGGAACTACCTGAGCGTATCCGCCGCCAGCTGCTCCTCCCTTAACTCCAAAACATGGTCCAAGCGATGGCTCTCTAAGAGCTGTTATAGTCTTCTTGCCTATCTTGTTAAGACCCATGCTAAGACCTACGTTTGTAGTAGTCTTTCCTTCTCCTGCTGGAGTTGGGTTTATAGCTGTAACTAGCACTAACTTTCCGTCCGGCTTGTCAGCAAGTCTCTTGTAAACGTCAAGAGATATCTTCGCCTTATACTTGCCATAAAGTTCTATATCGTCCTCGCCTAGTCCTATTTGCTTAGCAACTTCCACTATTGGAAGCATCTTGGCTTCCTGTGCTATTTGAACGTCAGTTTTCATCCTCTAACCTCCTCAAATTTTCAAAGCTTTTCTGTATTTACCCATTTTTAAACATGCCGGCAAAGCCACTTTGCCGGCATGTTTTATAAGCTGTTTTATTTTAGCCTTGATATTTTAGTATAAGGTCTTTAGCAGCCTTAACTTCATCAAGTCTCTTAACAAGAGTAGTCTGTGGTGCATTTTTGAGTATCTGTGGATCTCTCTTAGCCTCTTCAGCTATCTTAAGCATCGCATCAACAAACTCGTCTAGTGTTTCACGAGCTTCTGTCTCAGTAGGCTCTATCATTATAGATTGATGCACTATCAGAGGGAAGTATACTGTTGGCGGATGGTAGCCGTAGTCAAGAAGTCTCTTCGCAACATCAAGAGTAGTTACTTCTAGCTCGCTTCCTTTAAGTCCGTCAAGCACGAATTCGTGTTTGCAAACTTGATCGTATGGAAGCTTGTATTCTCCCTTAAGCTTATGCATCATGTAGTTTGCGTTAAGCACGGCAGCTTCACTTACTTCTTTAAGTCCGCTTGCTCCCATTGTTTTTACATAAGCATATGCTCTTAGGCAAACACCATAGTTTCCGTAGAAGTTCTTGATCTTGCCCATTGAATTCGGCCTGTCGTAGTCAAGTATATACTTGTCTTCCTTCTTGGCAATAACTGGCACTGGAAGGAACTCAGCAAGATGAGCTTTAACTCCTATAGGACCAGCTCCTGGGCCGCCTCCACCGTGTGGAGTAGAGAATGTCTTATGCAGGTTGAAGTGCATAACGTCAAATCCCATATCCCCAGGTCTTGTCTTGCCCATTATGGCATTAAGGTTGGCTCCGTCATAGTAGCAAAGACCGCCAGCTTCGTGTATAAGCTTAGTTATCTCTGTTATGTTTACCTCGAATAGTCCTAGTGTACTTGGGTTTGTAAGCATGAAGCCTGCAACCTCGTCATTTAGAACTGCCTTAAGGTTTTCGATGTCTACTCCGCCTTGAGAGTTAGACTCTATTTCTACTATTTCAAGTCCTGCAACATATGCGCTGGCAGGGTTAGTTCCGTGAGCTGAGTCTGGAACTATTATCTTAGTTCTCTTAAGGTCGCCTCTCTTCTTGTGGTACTCTTTTATTGTAAGAAGACCAGCGTACTCGCCGTGAGCTCCTGCTGCTGGCTGAAGAGTAACCTCGTCCATACCAGATATTTCTGCAAGGCTTTGAGCCAGGTTGTACATTATTTCAAGAGATCCCTGTACAGTCTCTTCAGGCTGATATGGGTGAACATTAGTAAGGCCTGGTATTCTGCACATGTCTTCATTTATCTTTGGGTTGTACTTCATAGTACACGATCCAAGCGGATAGAATCCGCCATCAAGGCCAAAGTTCTTCTGTGAAAGGTTTGTAAAGTGTCTTATAACGTCAACTTCGCTAAGCTCAGGAAGCTTAGGCGCCTCATCGCTTAGGTATGCCGCTGGTATTACGCTTGCAGCCTCTAGCTCTGGAACATCACACTTTGGAAGGCTGTATGCCTTTCTTCCTTCCTTTGAAACTTCAAATACTAGCTTATTGTAGTTCTTCATGTTAGCAGTTCACCTCCATAACCTGAGCTAGGCAGTCTATCTCTTCTTTTGTTCTCTTCTCTGTTACGCAGAAAAGAAGTCCGTTTTTAGCCTCAGGATATTCACACTCAAGCTCGTATCCTCCAAGTATGTTGCTTTCAGCAAGCTTGGCATTTACATCAGCTGCAGATGCGTCGCTTGTAAGAGCAAACTCCTTGAAGAAAGGCTTGTTGTATAGAGGTTTGAACTTGCCTGATTCAGTTAGCTTCTTGTAAGCGTACTGAGCCTTGTTCATGCACTGAAGCGCAACCTCTTTAAGTCCGCTTTTGCCCATTGTAGAAAGGTATATTGCAACCGTAAGAGCGCATAGACCTTGGTTTGAGCATATGTTAGATGTCGCCTTTTCTCTTCTTATGTGCTGCTCTCTTGCTTGAAGAGTAAGAACGAATCCTCTCTTGCCCTCTGTGTCTTCAGTCTGACCAACTATTCTTCCAGGCATTTTTCTTGCCATCTTAGATTTAGTTGTTAGGAAGCCTATGTATGGACCTCCGAAGTTTAGAGCGTTACCAAAGCATTGAGCATCTCCTACAACTATGTCTGCTCCTATGTCTCCAGGTCTTTTTACGATTCCAAGAGATATTGGATCAACAACGTCAACAAGAAGAGCCTTCTTGCCATGAGCTACTTCTGCTGCGGCTTCAACATCTTCAAATATTCCAAAGAAGTTTGGATTTTGAACTATTACGCCGGCAGTTTCGTCGCCAACAGCTGCAGCCAGCTTGTCCATGTCAGTCACGCCGTCTACAGTGTCAACTTCTATTACCTCTATACCGTTTTGCTTCATATATGTGTGAAGTATAAGTCTTGTTTCTGGATGAACACCCTTTGAAACAACTACGTTGCTGCTTTTCTTCTTGTTTTGAACGGCCATAACCGCAGCCTCTACAGTAGCAGTTCCAACGTCATACATAGATGCGTTGGCAACGTCCATACCTGTCAAATCGCAAAGCATTGTCTGGAACTCGAATATCATCTGAAGAGTACCCTGGCTTATCTCTGGCTGATAAGGAGTGTATGCTGTAAAGAATTCCTGACGAAGTGTCAGGTGCTTTATAACTGATGGAATATAGTGGTCATAAGCGCCTGCGCCTCTAAAGCAAACAAAGTCAGATTTGTTTTTAGCGGCAAGCTCATTCATATGTCTTTCAACCTCAAGCTCTGACATAGGCGCGTCAAGATTAAGCTCTCTGCCTAGTTTTAGCTCGGCTGGTATATCGCTGAAAAGATCCTCTATTGAAGATGCGCCTATGCTTTCGAGCATAGCCTGCTTTTCAGCATTTGTATTTGGAATATACTTATGCATATTAGTCCTCCTTGTTACAGAAGTCTTCGTATGCTTTAGCGTCCATTAGATTTTCTAGTTCTGAAGCGTCACTCATTTCTATAGCTACAAGCCATTTTTCGTATGGAGCTTCGTTTATGCTCTCTGGAGCATCTTCAAGGTCACTGTTAACTTCAACTATTTTTCCGCTTAATGGAGCATATGCATCTGAAGCTGCCTTAACTGACTCTATAACACCGTAAGCATCTTCAACTGCAAACTCGTCTCCCACTTCTGGAAGCTCAACATATACTATATCTCCAAGAGCATGCTGTGCATAATCTGTAGCGCCTACATATGCCTTGTTTCCGTCAACCTTAACCCAGTCATGGTGTGTTGTGTAATAAAGACCCTCTACTATTTTGCTCATTGTAAATTCCTCCTCAGAAATATAAATGTATTTTTTATTGACATTTCATTTTTTATTTGTAACGCCCGTTACGTTATTACACTTATATAATACTACACGGGCGTTTCAATATCCACATCTAGACGAACAAAAAATTATTTTTTATAGCTTTTGTTGTAGAATTTCTTAGCTACTACTTCTGCAGGTACTCTGTTCTTTCTTATCTGAATTTCAAGCTGAGTTCCCATTTCAGTATACTCTGTGTCAACTATGGCAAGAGCAACCACTTTGCCTGTGCTTGGTGACTGGTATCCAGTAGTTACAAAGCCCACTTTCTTGTCTCCAGCGTAAACTTCGCACTCATGTCTTGCTATGCCTTTGCCTTTAAGTTCAAGTCCAACAAGCTTTCTCTTAAGTCCTTCAGCCTTTTGCTTTTTAAGAGCTTCCTTGCCTATGAAGTCTGCTTCCTTGTCTAGCTTAACAAAGTATCCAAGTCCTGCTTCAAGAGGCGATATGTCTTCTCCTAGCTCGTTTCCGTATAGTGGAAGAGCTACCTCGAATCTTAGAGTATCTCTGCAGCCAAGTCCTGCTGGCTTAAGTCCAAGATCCTTGCCTGCTTCCATAAGCTTTTCCCATACAGCTGCAACGTCTTCGTTCGAAGTATATATCTCGAATCCATCTTCACCAGTATAGCCTGTTCTAGATATCAGGCAGCTTACTCCGCCTATGTTTACATCCTTCTTGCAGTAGAAGAACTTAACCTCTGCAAGATCAGTATCTGTAAGCTTCTGGAGTATCTCTTGAGCTTTAGGTCCTTGAAGTGCTATTTCAGAAACTTCAGGAGATATGTTCTTGAGGCTTACATCGAATCCCTTTGAATTCTCAACTATCCATGCATAGTCCTTGTCTACGTTCGCAGCATTTATAACAAGCAGGTAGTCTTCGTTAGTGTATTTGTAAACAAGCAGGTCGTCTACAGTTCCTCCGTGAGGATAGCAGAACTGAGTGTATAGAACCTGATTTGGCTCCAGTACAGTTATATCATTAGGTACAAGGTAGTTTATGAACTTTTCAGCTTCCTTACCCTTAACCTCAACTTCACCCATGTGAGAAACGTCGAACATACCAGCCGCAGTTCTAACAGCCTCGTGCTCCGCATTTATTCCGCCGCCTTCGTATTGAGTAGGCAGTGCCCAACCACAAAATTCGATTATTTTGCCCCCATATTTCACATGAAGATCGTAAAGGGCTGTCTTTTTAACATTTTCCATTAAAAATCCTCCTCCCAGAACAGTAGTCCTGTCTTAGTTTAGCTTTATTTATATTTAATATATTGAATTATAAAGCAGGCAATGTTAAGCAGGTAATTTTGTTAATGGATATATTCAAATATAACATTTGAAATTACAGCTATATTTCTCTATACCCCTGCAATTCTAATCTAATCACTTGTATACGTTGACATAATTTACAATATTATCTTCTTTTGGTAATAAAAAAAGAATACAATGACAAATCCGCATGGAAACACATAAGCCACTATATTCTCTGTCTCGCTACCTGAGAGTTTACATGCAAAGCTTTATGCTATGCACTTTCTCCTTCGGTGTCGTACATTTGCTGTACGATCTCTTCAGAGCCCCATCTGACAACGATATTTTCGCCTGAAAGATTCTATAAGGAATTGGCAATTCTCTTATATTGCCCCGTCGGCCATCCACACCTATGAAATAAGTAGGATATCTCTCGCTGCCTTCATTTGGTCCATATTCTGATTTAACGTTATGATATAATACATCAATCCCGATTTCAACCAAAGATATTAATTTAACTAAATTTTCTGAACTCTAAGGTGCATTTTCCAAGAAATTAAAATACTGTACTCAAGCCCACTTCGACTTCTTGTATCTTAATAATACAATATTTCAGAGCACTTGCGGATTATAACGCGGATTGAAATTAGAGTTTTTTATAATTGATTGGTACACAAATATTTATCTTTTAAACGCACATTTTGTTAATATCGTTTCAATCAAACCACATCTTAGTATACCATATATTTGTAGTACGACGTCATTAACTTAACAAAACATTCATATGCTCAGCAATATTGTTGCATTCTCCCCGATAAATAGTGTCTTTATTCTATGTGACGCGGTATATTTGCGTTATATTTATTATATTGTATGTCTTATAGCAGCCTTATCTCCTGCCAGTAAAATTGCAAATAAAAAAAACAGAGCATACAAGCTCTGCCTTTTACTCTCTATTTATTCAATCCGCCTTGCTCCCCTAAAAGCCTTGTAGTAATGACCTGAACTCATGTCAGAAATCACAACCTTGCCGTCATACGAGGACGCGTGTATAAACTTGCCGTCATTCAAATATATTCCCGAGTGATTTATGTTGCTGCTGCCCGCCGTGGCAAACACCACAATATCTCCAGTCTGAACAGCTTCTCTTGGAACGCCGCTGCCCAATTGACCCTGTTCTTTCGAGCTGTGCGGCAGAACTCTGCCGAACACTTCCTTGTATACATATTTTACGAACCCAGAACAGTCAAATCTGTCGGGACCTTCAGAGCCTCTTGAATATTTTGCCCCTAGCTTTGCATTTGCAACGACCATCAAACTTGATGCCCTTGAACCGCCCCTGCTTACAACCTGGGAACCACTGCCCTGCGAATATGTATTACTGCTTGAGCTTATGTAGTCAGAATAAACCCATCCTAAGCTTCCGTTTTCAAGCCTTACTTTTGACCATTTGCCGGACTGCTCGAGAATCTCAAGCTTCTGTCCAATAACAACATTCCCTATCACCTGTGACTGAATATCTGCGCTGTTTCTTACGTTCAAGCTGTTGACTTTTACATATGCATTTGGGATCTCTTGTGCAAAACCTGCTGACATTCCCATGCTAAGGAGCATCAGTATAAGCGATGTGCTCAATAGAATTTTTTTAATCATAAACCCTCCATGTAATGTGTTTGTGTCATTATCTTTTCACGAATACAGCCTCACTTGTATAAATATTTTTTATAAACATATTAGTTATTAACATTATACTTATATGCTATATAAATGTCAAATCCGTTTTCTGAAAATTCCCTTTCCAGATACTGCAATATGCTTTCGTCCTATTTTGGCGCACAAAAACAGGAGAATCCTCCTGCCTTTGTGCATCAATATGGAAATAAAGATAGTGTTGACAGTGTGGGACTGCCAGCAAGAATATTAATACCCCTTAACAATAATATCAAAACTTTAATTTCAAGAGAATTTGATGTACAATGAACTTACGTTCGCAATATTATTATATTTTATTTTAGGTGGTTTAGTTAGATGAATAAAACTGCAATAATAACAGGCGCCTCCAAAGGCATCGGCAAGTCCATCGCGGAAAACTTCGCTTTCAGAGGCTACAATGTGATTATCAACTACAACAGCTCTGCCAAGGAGGCTTTTGAGCTTGAAAATCTGCTCAAGGCTCAGGGCCTTTCTGCTCTAGCCTTCAAGGCTGACGTCAGCGTAAGAAGCGAAGTGGACGCTATGGTGGATTTTTGCATAGAAAAGTTCAACGCAATAGATGTGCTTGTGAACAATGCAGGTATATCTGTTTCTAATCTTTTTACAGATATTACCGAAACCGAATGGGACAGCGTGTTTGGCACTAATCTAAAGGGCGTATTTAACTGCACTCAGAGCGTGCTAAGATATATGCTCCCAAACAAAAAAGGCAAAATAATAAACATATCCTCAATGTGGGGGCTTGTCGGCGGCTCTTGCGAGGTTCACTATTCAGCCGCTAAGGCCGGTGTTATTGGATTTACCAAGGCTCTTGCCAAGGAGCTGGGGCCTTCCAACATACAGGTCAACTGCATAGCTCCAGGCGTGATACAAACCGACATGCTCAGCGACTACACCGACGAGGAGCTGGAGGTACTCCGATACGACACACCTCTTATGAGGCTGGGCAAGCCTCATAACATAGCGGCAAGCGCGCTTTTTCTGGCTTCAGATGACGCCGATTTCATAACAGGCCATGTGCTCAGCGTCAACGGAGGATATGTTGTATAATGAAGTAGACTAAAATGCCCCCTTAAGGTGAACAGCTTAATCTGTTGCCTTAAGGGGGCGTTTTTTCATTTATAATCCTATAATCCGTTTTGCATCTCGCAAGCTTTGATTGTCTGCTTGCAAAGCACCGAAGTAGTAACCGAACCCACACCGGCCGGCACAGGTGTTATCTTCTCAACAATTTCAGCAACCTCATTGTAATCAACATCCCCGCAGTATTTTCCAGGATTGTCTGGATCCTCGTTTATACCCACATCGATTACAGTCTGGCCCGGCTTTACAAAATTAGCTTTAACCATCTTTGCTCTTCCTACTGCTGCTATCAGTATGTCTGCGTCCTTACAAACCTCCGGAAGGTTTTCTGTTCTTGAGTGGCATATTGTAACAGTGGCATTTTCACCTAGCAGCAGCATAGCCAGCGGCTTGCCAACAACTAGAGATCTTCCGAGTACAACCGCTTTTTTGCCTGCTACAGGTATATTGAAGTGATGGAGAATATCCATAACTGCAGCTGGTGTGCAAGGAGCGAATCCTGTTTTGTCGCCTATGAAAACCTTTGCCTGACTGCCTACAGTAAGGCAGTCCACGTCCTTTTCTGTCGAGATTAGCTCTCTTATTACAGGCTCGTTCAAATGCTTTGGCAGAGGGCTGAACATGAGTATGCCGTTTACGTCTTTTCTTGCATTCACTTCTTTTACAGCAGTTTCAAAAGCTTCCTGAGTGATATACTCTGGATACTCGAACACTTCACAATCCATGCCTATCGATTCACATGTCTTCTTGGCTCCGCCTTCGTAAAACAAGTCGTCTGGTCTGGCTCCGACTCTTACAATTCCAAGCTTTGGAGTGATATTTTTATCTTTTAATGCTGCAACTTTAGAAGAGAGTTCTTCCTTGATAGCAGCAGCAACATCTTTACCCATTAACCTTTCTGCCATTTCAATACTTCCCCCTATGATATTTTTTCAATTACAGCTTCAAGAGTTTCATCTGCCATTTTGCAGCCTTCAGCTACTAAACGGTCCATTTCTTCTCTTGCCTTGCTTACAAATTCTTCATTCTTTATGGTTTTCAGATTTATTACGACATTAAGCTTTCCAGCTATGAGAGCTGATTTCAAGAATACAACGCCGCAGCCGACATCTGAAATAACAAGTAAACTTCCTATTTCACCCATGCGCTTATGTACCTTTATGCCTTCGTATGCCTTCCTCATTATCTCCATAGGCACAGAGCATGCATTTATTGACTCTTTTTCAAGCGTCTCAGCCTTTATTTTTTTCTGCTCCTCCGTTTCAGTTGGAAGTCCGTATGCCTTAGACAGCGGCTCGAATACCTCGGCATCCTTTTCCACAAGCGCCAAAAGCTCGGATTGTATCTTTTCTCCTTGCGCCATAAGCTCTTTAACTTCGTCCTCAACATCGGCATATTTCTTTTTGCCTACAGTGTAATTTCCAACCATCGTGGATAGAGCCATACCAACTGCTCCGCCATAGGCAGCCGCGCCTCCGCCGCCAGGCACAGGTGCCTTGGACGCCAATGCTTCAACAAATTCTTTACAGTTCTTGTCCATCATCGCCATAGAAATACTCCCCTTTGAAATTTATTTTTGTTTATTTGTATGAATTTTCCAAATTATCTGCCGTCTGTTAGGTGTATTATAACAATCGTTTTCATCAAGTTCAATTGTTCTTGAGCTTTTTGCAATAAGTATTTCTTTAACAAAATAAAGAATTATGCAATTAATTCTATTAAAAATGTTATTTATTTATCGAAATTATTTTTTAAATAAAGTTGCTCCTTATGCTAAATCTCCTTGAATTTGCCTACCAATCCCAAGAGCTCCTCGACATGCTCAATTTTAGTCCTGTAGTTTGAAAAACATGCCCTTATACAGTGCTTCCCTCCGAGTACTGCAGGAGACACGAAAAACTCATCTTCAATATACCTTAGGAAGCTTTCGTTTTCCTCCTGCCCGCCTTCAAAACTAAAGCAAACCGCGCTTGTCATTGGATTGTTAAGTCTGGAAAGTCCCTTTACACCCCCAAGGCCATCATAGAACGCCTTCGCAAGCTCCATATTTTTTTCAATAGTGGCTGAAAGCGTCTGAATTCCATATATCTTAAATGCAAACCATATCTTTATGGCCCTCGACATTCTGGTCGACTGTATTCCGTAATTAACAAATTCAACAGGGGTATCGGGATTATACTCATCCCGCCCCATCCTGTATGCGTTGTAAAGATGCTTCTTGTTCCTTACAAGAACGCAGCCGGCCTCTGGCGGTATGAAAAGCCACTTGTGAGGGTCTACCGATATCGAGTCCGCCTCCTGTATTCCCCTAAGCAGTTCCCTGCCTTTGGCGGTTATTATGGCTCCTCCTCCATAAGCTCCATCAACATGAAGCCACAGACCGTATTTTTTCGCAATTTCCGAAAGTGTCTGTATGTCATCTACTGCTCCTGCAACAGATGTGCCCGCCTGGGCTATTATGCAAAATGGCCTGAGCCCCTCCTGCATATCCTTACGTATGCTCTCCTCAAGCTCATTTGCATCTATTCGGTAATCAGCGTCCACACCTATCTTTCTTAGCATTTTCTTTCCAAAGCCCAAAGCTCCCACAGCCTTGTCTATCGAGGCATGCGCTTTTTTTGACGTGTAGAGCACAGGCGGCTTCTCGATAGAATGCATTCCGTTTTCGGTTGTTCCCGGAAACATCGCCTCCCTGGCTGCTCCTAGCGCCGTAAGCGTAGATACGCTACCGCCGCTGACGAGTATTCCTCCCGATTCTTTGGGAAAGTCAAAGAGACTGCTCATCCAGCCTATTGTCATGTCTTCAATTACCGTTGCTGCAGGTCCGGCCTTGAAGAGGAAGGGAGCCTGGCTCAGCCCTATGTTGGCCATCTCTCCAAGTATCCCTGCCTGCGAAGGGCTTGTTATTATCCACGAGAGAAATCTTGCACTGCCCACCTTGGTGGAGTTTGGAATGATCTTGTCTGCAAACTCTCCTATCACTGCCTCCGGAGCTTTTCCTGCGGTTGGCATTTCCTCAAAAAGAATGCTTTCGATTTCACTTCTTGAAGCCTCTGGCAATACTCTGCCTGATGAAATTTCACTTTGATACTTTTTAATCAATTCCATCAAGCTGTCAATGTGGACATCCATTTTTTCTAGCTCAAGCATTGCGGCACCTCACTTTTTATTATTTGAAATAGGGCTCGGCTATGACCATTTTCACCGGGTCGCTGAACTTTTCAAGCCTGTCTTCACTTCTTTGATATATAAATAATTTGTCAACGCCGCTTATGTCTATTTCAAATTGCACGTCCTCGCCCCGTTTTACTTCTATTTCCTTTATCAGCCTGTCCTCGGTATAGTTTTCGTAGAATTTGAAGAGCACCTTCTCTGCATTTGTATTGTTCTCCATCCTGATTGTGCCCCCGAATTTGCTGTAGACCCCGCCAGGCTTGACAATGGCTGCGTAGTTCACATAACCGCCTTCATAGTCCCCGAAATCTCCGTAGTCCCTCCTGAATATTATGCCATTGTCGCTACTCTCGCCATTTAGCGTAAGCAGCTCCTTGTCCGATGTGAACTCAGAGTAGAACCTGTCTTCGTAGTCCGATGCCTTTATAGGCGTTGCGTCTTTTTTTGCTCCCAGCTCTATGGTCTTTTGCTCCTCGTTCCAGTATATATTTATCCCCAGCTTTTCAGAGACAGCCCTGATAGGCATATACGCCCTGCCCTCGTATATTATGGGTGTGTAGGCTTCTCCTGCCTCTTCTCCGTCGATATATACGTTTATCTGCTCATTGATTTGCGCTGTGATTTCCTTTATTTCCGCCTCATATGCAAATGCGGCCCCCGTAACCGCAGCCAGCGTAACTGCAACAGCAATAGATTTTTTCATGCTACTCCCCCCCCTCGCTTGATTCTCATAACTTCTCATTTTCCATATACATACAAATGGATTTGTTTTCTATTATACCCCTTATCTGTGTCTACTCACGGCAAACCGTCTTCTAATTGGAAACCTGATATGCATTTTTCAGGTTTTATAATTGAAATCAAAGCGCTGAATATTATATTATTAAGGTATGGCATTTTGCGGAACAAATATTTGCAAAAGGGAGATTATGCTAATGCATGTAAGCGATTTGATATTTGCTCTTGATATAGGAACCAGAACTATAATTGGACTAGTGTGCAGGCGGGAAGGCGGAGCGCTTAAGATAATTGCAAGCTCCGTGGCTGAGCATGACGACAGGAATATGTATGACGGCCAAATACACAATATAGGTGGGGTTGCCCGCATTGTATCCAAGGTAAAGTCTTCTCTTGAGGAGCAAATAGGCTCGAAACTTGAGCGAGTTGCAGTGGCCGCCGCCGGAAGGTCTCTCAAGACATGCAGGGCGAAAGCCAAGCTGGATGTAGACTTTTTAAGCGAAATCGAGCAGCCTTTTGTAGAAAGCCTCGAGCTTGAAGGCGTTCAAAATGCTCAGAATCTGCTGGAAGAAAATCTGGGCGAGGGTGATTCCAAATATTACTGCGTTGGACACACCGCAACGGCATACTATCTGGACGGCATATTCATAGAGAATCTTGTAGGCCACAGGGGACACAGCATTGAAGTTGAAGTGCTGGCAACCTTCCTGCCAAATGTCGTAATAGACAGCCTTTACAGCGTCATGGATAGAGTCGGACTTGAAATTGAAAGCCTCACACTCGAGCCGATTGCATCAATGAATGTGGCCATAAAAAAGAACATGAGGCTTTTGAATCTTGCAATGGTCGACATAGGTGCTGGTACTTGCGATATTGCAATTACAAACCAGGGTGCCATAGCATCTTATGCGATGGTTTCAGGAGCAGGCGACAGCATAACAGAGGAGATCGCAAAGAATTTCCTCCTGGATTTTGACACTGCCGAATCGATAAAAATCCAGCTGGCAGCTCAAAAAGAAGTGAAATTCATGGATGTTGTCGGCATTGAGCAAACACTGCCTTCAGCTGATATAATAGCCTCCATAGAGGATTCTATAGGATGCATGGCCCATAAAATCGCCGACGAAATACTCGTCCACAACGGCAAAGCACCTGGTGCCGTGTTCCTCGTAGGCGGTGGCAGCCAGATACCTATGCTAGGCGACATGATTGCCGAATATATGGGAATGCCCAAGGAAAGGGTTGTAATAAGGGATTCTTCTATAGCCGTGGAATTCATCGACATACCCGACAGCCTGCTTGGCCCTCAGGCGATAACTCCTCTTGGGATAGCTCTCAACCATTCCTTGAATGCGCGCAAGAACTTCATAGAGGTACAGCTCAATGAAAACACGGTGAGGCTTTTCAACTCAAAGCAGCTCAAGGTTTCTGACGCCCTGCTCTCAGTCGGTTTCAAGCCCAGAAGCCTCATCCCAGAAAAGGGCGATGACATCTCATACTGCATAGTTGGCGAGCAACGGCTCCTCAAGGGGCTTCCGGGCGAACCGGCACAAATACTTATAAACGGAGTACAGGCCAGCCTCATAGACACAATCAGCGACGGCTGCGATATAGCTGTCAAGCCGGCACAAAAAGGCAAACCTCAAGTGCTTTCTATTCTCCAATGCCTTGAGCTGGAGGGCATAGCCTCAGAATCGCTTGAAGGATACGAAATCAGGCTGAATGAGGAGATGTCGGATTTGGAAACACTTGTTTCTGACGGTGACATTATTGACATCGTTCCGTCCGCGGCTTCCACCGGTTCAAAGGCTGATTCGCAAAATGACCTGCAGTCTGTTGAAGTTGAAGAACGCATAGAAACTCCAAGCATTGGCGATATGGATGCCTACAGACAATTAGAGTCTGAATACAGCGGACTTGCTCACATCACTCCGGGCAACCATCTGATGCTCACAGTAAATGGCCAGGAAATAGAAATATCACACAACAAATCAGCCTTTGTCCTTACTGACATATTCGAATATATAGACTTTGACATATCAAAGCCCCAGGGATTCTTGACTCTGCTCGTCAACGGCAAAAGAGCCGAATTCATGCATGAACTCAAAAACGGCGATTCCGTCGAAATAAGCTGGAAATAGAAAAAGTGCAGGGTATACCTGCACTTATCTTTTTGTCAGAAAGCTGTAGAAGCTGTCGCAGCCGCCGAGGGCGAACTCATATATGACTGATGCCGGGAATATAAACTCATCCCCGAGCATGATATATTCGCTATAGCAGTTTAAAAGCCTGCTGTCCGCATCTATCCTCTCCTGCGGATAGTAGTTTGCCACTACCAGCTGTCCGGAATTTGTGATGAAGTATATTGATGCTATGTCATTGCTGATTAGATACTCCGGGCTTTTTACATGGGAATTGTCCAGCCTGAACTCAGTAAGCATGATTCCGCTTTCAAACGGACTCTTAAGGCAATGGCTCATGTCATAAAGGAAATTATCCCTGAACTCATCCGGCGAATCCACATGATATATGCCTATGTACTCTTCCCTTCTTATTTCATCAAATGCCTCGGCCTCATCAAGCCTTGTCACTGTGCCTATAGTTATTGCCGCTATCATATATCTGTCTTCAACCAATTTCATAGACATTCCCAGGGTGCACCTTGAGTATTCACCCTTATCCTCGTAGATAAGCCTTGAGACATAACCCAGACCTCGCCTGCCGGCCTTTTTAACGCTGTTTTTAAGTAGCGAAGCATTTGCTTTTGTTATGTACATTTCACATATATCCTTGTTGTCGCTGAAGTATCTTATCGCCTCACTGTCTCTTGCGACAAAGCGCATAACCATGTAGTTTATAAATTCAACCGGGGTTTCAATTTCCTTGCAGAGCTTAAAAAAAATCTCCTGTGCATCCACTTCCGCCGGGTTCATGTTCAGTATGAATTCAAAATCGCCGCTGTTATCAGGCAGAGGTTTTCCATATCTTTCGTTCCTCGCTGCATAATCCTTTATTAACATCACGGACTCTGCAAACGTGAGCTTTATACGCTCAGCTCCAAGTCCGCCCATTAGCCTTTCAGTTTCCGAATGGAGCCTTCTTGGATTTCCGTTTTTTATGCCCACGTAGTCAGCTATTCCCAGCCCCTCCGCATCAAGCAGAAAAAACTGATCCAGCCTTCCATCGGGCAGCTCCCATGCCACCCTGAGTCCCACGCTTCCCATTAGCCTTGAGTTCGTAGCTATCGCTGATAAAAATTCCATACAAACACCTTCTTCAATAATTTCTACATCATATTATTCTACAACAAAAGCCACATTTTTAACACTATTTTAACACTATAAGATAAGCGAGCTTCATGCCCAATTTTATACACGATTTGCTGTTTTGGAGATTAATGCTATCTGTTTTGTTGTATAATAGCTAAAAGACTCTGCAAATATAAATACAAAGGCGGTGTGAAAATATGGGCAATATTGCTGCTTTCTTCGACATTGACGGTACATTGCACAGAGATTCACTCATGATTGAGCACTTCAAAAAGCTGGTGAAGTTTGAGGTCATACCCGAAAGATATTGGATTGACCAGTTAAAGCATACATATGACAAGTGGCTGACACGAAAGGGCGATTATGATTCATATCTGCTCGAGGCGGCGCAGATTTATTTGAACTCGCTCAAGGGCGTAAAACGCGAAATAATCGACTACACAAGCGAGGATATCGTAGAGGTCAAGTTCGAAAAAGTGTACAGATATACCAGAACTATGATACAAAATCATGTCCAAATGGGACATATTGTTATATTCATATCCGGCAGCCCTGATTTCCTCGTTGAAAAAATGGCGCGAATGTATAAGGCCACAGACTATATAGGTTCAAAATATATTTTCGAGGACGGGATTTTCACCGGAAACATAATCCCCATGTGGGAATCAAAGGATAAGACGGTAGCTATAGATGAATTCATCAAAAAATATGACATCGATATATCACAAAGCTACGCATACGGAGACACAAATGGCGACATAACAATGCTAAAAAGGGTCAAATATCCTGTAGCCATCAATCCCACGCACGAGCTCATCCAAAAAATAAAAAGCGAGAAGACTCTCGCCGATAAAACGCAGATTATTGTGGAGCGCAAGGACGTTATATACAGCCTTGATTCAGGAGTCAGTATAATAGAGGTGTAGAGTGATTAATACTCTATGCCTCTTCTAGCTCCTATCCCCTTGTCCATCGGATGCTTTACCTTCTGCATCTGTGTTACAAGGTCGGCTTTCTCTATGAGCTCCTTGGGCGCCCCTCTGCCGGTCATTATCAGCTCCATATTGCCTGGTTTTTTGCCCAGCAGACCAAGTAGCCTTTCAATGTCGAAAAGGCCGTTCGAGAATGCTCCGAGTATTTCGTCCAGAATCAGCATGTCGCAGGAGTTCTCAGACATGACCTTTTCTGCAAATTCAAGCGCCTTTTTTGTTTCAGCTTCCACTTTTTGTTTTCCCGCCTTGTCAAGCTTCCAGTAAAAACCCTCCTGAGTCTGGAACCTGTAGACGTCAAACCCTTCTACTTTTTCCAATATTTCGAGCTCTCCGGAATCCGAGGTCTTTAGAAACTGTATCATTATCACCCTGAAGCCTCTTCCGCACGCTCTTATGCCCTGGCCTACGGCTGCCGTTGTCTTGCCCTTGCCGTCCCCTGTGTATATCTGAATAAGACCATTGGTTTCCATAATTCCACCTCCAGCTATAGTACATTAATAATTTACCACAATTTCCGATTTTTAAGAACTGTCTATTTAAGCATGGCTTCAATCGGGTATTATTATGCATGTGTATATAAAGTCTATTTGCGTTAATATGTTTGCATTCATAGTTGCAGTTATACTAAAAAAAACGAGGTGATTCTATGTTATCAAGAAAAAAGTTCCTGCTGCTTCTACTGGCTATTGTATCCGCCCTATTCTCCGCATGCGGTCAAGATGAATTAGCAAAATCACAAGAGCCTGTAATAGCAGTGTCCATACCTCCTCAAGAGGAGTTTGTAAAGGCAATTGCAGGAGATAACGTCAAAATTGTCACAATGATCCCACCCGGAAGCAGTCCTGAGACATATCAGCCTTCTCCAAGGCAGATGCAGCTTTTCAGCACGGCTTCAGTCTATTTTGCAATGGGCGTGCCCTCAGAGGAGGCTAACATACTTCCCAAAGCAAGCGAGCTTAATCCGGATGCAAAGGTGATAAGGCTCGACAAAGAAGTTGCAAATGTATATCCGGAGCTTTATATAACAGGCCATACGCACGAAAATGGCGAAGATTCTCATGAAGATTCTCATAATGATAGCGAAAGCCTCAGCAGGGATCCCCACATATGGATGTCGCCAAAACGCGTTATGGTAATGGTCGATGTAATGGAGCATGAGCTCTCGGCACTCGATCCGGAAAACAAAGAGCTCTACTCAAGCAATGCAAATGCCTACAAGGAAAAGCTCAGGCAGCTGGACTCGTCAATCAGGGATCAACTTTCCGAGTCTGGGCAGAAGGAGTTTATAATATACCACCCTTCCATGGGCTATTTTGCCGACGACTACGGCCTTAAGATGATAGCCGTGGAAAACGAGGGCAAGGATGCAACTGCACGGCAGCTCCAGTCCATAATAGACCTTGCAAAGGAGCACAATATAAAAGTTATATTCCACCAGTCTGAAATTGCCAGCGCCCAGTCCAGAACGCTCGCTGACGAGATAGGCGGGAGGGTTGTAGAAATCACACCGCTTTCTAGCAACTATATACAGAGCATGGAAAGAATAACAGCAGCCTTCAAGGAGGTCCTTGAGTAGATGAGTGATTACATAATAGAGCTCAAAGATATAAGCATGTCTTATTCTGGAGTCTGCGCGCTTGATTCTGTAAATCTAAGTGTCAAACGCGGTGAATTCCTGGGCATAATAGGTCCCAACGGCGGCGGAAAAAGCACTCTCCTCAAGATAATATGCGGCCTTATAAAGCCTACAGGTGGGCAGGTGAGCATACATAGCAACATGCCGGTTGGATACGTGCCGCAGTTTACAAGCTTCAGCCGGACTTTCCCAATAAGCGTGCTCGATGTGGTACTCGCAGGTACTCTCACACGAAAACTTACTCCGTTCCACAGATTCAGCAGTGAGGACATTTCTAACGCAAGAAACAATTTGGCGCTCATGGGAATAGCAGAGCTTGAAAAAAGACAGATCGGCAAGCTCTCCGGCGGCCAGCTCCAGAAAGTGCTGCTTGCTCGGGCTCTGTCCGCAAATCCAGATATACTGCTTCTTGACGAGCCGACAGCCAGCATTGATTCAACCTCAAGAACCGACATATACGCACTTCTGAAGGAGCTCAGCAAGAGCAGGACCATAATAATAGTAAGCCATGACATAGGAGCCGTATCTTCCTATGTCGACACTATAGCATGCCTCAACAGGAAGCTCTTCTATCACGGCGATGAGCAAACCCCGCTTACAGAAAGCCTCGAAAGAGTTTACGGCTGCCATATAGACCTTATCGCGCATGGAGTTCCCCACAGAGTGCTCAATCCGCACATTAACTATGAGGAGGAGAAAAATGACTAGCGCTCTACAATATAACTTCATACAGAATGCCTTACTCGGCGCCTTGCTCGCCAGCATAGTCTGTGGCATTATCGGCACCATTATAATCGAAAAGCGGCTCGTGATGCTAAGCGGAGGAATAGCCCACGCATCCTATGGAGGCATAGGACTCGGGTATTTTCTCGGCGTCGAGCCCATAATAACAGGCCTCCTGTTTGCAATCGCCTCGGCGCTATGCATAGCCGGCATAAAAAGAAACACCAGCTCCGACTCCGACGCCCTAATAGGGATGTTCTGGGCTGTGGGCATGGCTCTGGGTATACTTTTTATAGCGCTTACACCTGGCTATCCGCCTGACATGTCATCGTACCTGTTCGGGGATATACTTACAATATCTCGAACCAATATAATGCTTGCTCTTGGAATGGACATATTTATTCTGCTTTCGATAGCCGCCTTTTTCAACCACTGGAAGGCTTACCTTTTTGACGAGGAGTTTTCAAGCGTGATAGGCATAGACACGCGTTTCCTCGAGTACTTCCTTTCTGTGCTTGTTGGAATGTCGATAGTAATACTTATAAAGATAGTCGGTATAGTGCTTGTAATCGCCCTGCTTACAATCCCACCCGCGACGGCATCGCTATTTAGCCGGAATCTGCTTGGAATAATGAAGCTTTCAATAGTCCTTGGCATGGCAAACTGCCTGCTAGGTCTTGTTGTGTCTTACATATTCAACATTCCCTCAGGGGCGACTATCATTCTCGTGTCATGCGGAGTCTACTTTGCAAGCCTGCTCTTCAAGGGAAAGAAAGTGTAGGTGCCTGGCACGAACATTTGAACTTACATATATGAAAAAGGAGTATCACCAGCTACTTCAGCAGCTTTGCGATACTCCTTTTATTGTTTGCCTGCTTTTTTTACAGGAAGTATGAAACTCCTGATTTGAATATATCCTGCTCTTTGTTTCCAGGGATGTTCTTGCATATGTCTTTGCCAACCCTCTCAGAGTGAGCCATTTTTCCGAATACTCTGCCGTCAGGGCTTGTTATTCCCTCTATGGCATGAACAGAGCCGTTAGGGTTGAACGCTATGTCATAAGTCGGATTTCCGTCGAAATCGACATACTGAGTAGCAATCTGTCCGTTTTCAAACAGGCTCTTTACGGTAGCCTCGTCTGCAAAGAATCTTCCCTCACCGTGCGAAACAGGTATTGTGTGCATGCTTCCCGGCTCTATGTTTGCAAGCCATGGAGACTTGTTTGACACAACCTTTGTCATTATAAGCTTTGAAACGTGTCTGCCTATCTTGTTGTATGTCAGAGTAGGAGCGCTTGCATCCACATCCCTTATCTCACCGTAAGGAAGAAGGCCAAGCTTTATGAGGGCCTGGAAGCCGTTGCATATTCCAAGCACAAGGCCATCCCTCTTAGTGAGCAGCTCCATGACAGCTTCCTTCACGTAAGGGTTCTTGAACACAGTAGCTATGAATTTTCCGGAACCTTCAGGCTCGTCTCCTGCGCTGAAGCCTCCAGGTATCATTACTATCTGAGAATTCCTGATATGGTTTACCATTTCTTCTATTGAAGCTTCTATCTGCGCTGGAGTAAGGTTCTTGAGCACCATTATCTGTGCCTCTGCTCCCGCCTTGTTAAAGGCTCTTGCAGAGTCATACTCGCAGTTTGTTCCAGGGAATGCAGGTATGAATACTCTTGGCTTTGCTATTTTGACAGGCGACTTTATTGAAGACTCAGCCTTGAATACTGACTGCATAGGCGTTCCTTCAATTTTGCCGGTGCGCGTAGGGAATATCTCCTCAAGCGGAGCCTCCCAAAGCTTGTAGAGGCTTTCCATGTCCATAGACACCCCAGCCACCTTTATGGCCGCCTCAGCCGTTGTCTTTCCTATTACCTTGCAGCCCACAAGCTCGCCTATGCCAGCGCCTGCTTCAAGCTCGAGGACTATAGAGCCGTAGCCAGGTGCGAAAAGCTCTGTGTTGTCAATATTTTCAAGCTCTATTCCTATCCTGTTTCCAAAGCCCATCTTTGTAACTGCTTCTGCTGCTCCGCCAAGGCCTATTGCATAGGACGATAGCACTTTGCCGCTTTCAATCAGAGCATGTATGCTTTCATAGTCTTTTGTAAGGGCATCAAAATCAAATGTCAAATCGTCCTTTACAGGAGCCTTGTACATTACAACCTGGCTGCCGGCCTTTTTGAATTCAGATGACACAGTGCTTCCTGATTTCACAACACCCACAGCGAAGGATATCAGAGTCGGAGGCACGTCAAGCTCGTTGAAGCTTCCCGACATGCTGTCCTTTCCGCCTATAGCCGGAGTTCCAAAACCCTTCTGAGCCATGTATGCGCCAAGCAGTGCGCTGAAAGGCTTACCCCATCTTTGAGGCTCTTTTCTCAACTTTTCAAAATATTCCTGGAGCGAAAGTCTTACCCTTTTGTGGTCAACTCCTGCCGCCACAAGCTTGGCAACCGATTCCACAACAGCATACATAGCTCCGTGGAAAGGACTCCATTTTCCTATCTTAGGATTATAGCCAAAGCTCATTGCGGTTGCAGTGCTTGTCTGCGCTCCCAGCACTGGAAGCTTGGCAACCATAACCTGTGCAGGCGTATCCTGATATTTTCCGCCGTAAGGCATAAGAACGCTTCCAACGCCTATGGTGCCGTCAAACATCTCACCCATTCCCTTTTGAGAGCAGATGTTAAGGTCAGACATCATGCCTTTCCATGTCTTTTCTATGTCCGCAGTTGCAGCTTCTTTTTCCATTGCCTCAAAGTAGCTCTCTTCCTGTGGAGCCGCAACCTGAACGCTAGTCTTTTGCCTAATGCCGTTAGTGTCCAGGAAATCCCTTGAAAGGTCTACTATGCTCTTGCCTCTCCAGTTCATCTTCAGCCTTCTGTCTCCAGTGACTGTGGCCACTATGGTAGCCTCCAGATTCTCCTCGGCAGACATGCTTATGAATTTCTCTGCGTCATCCTTTGAAACGACGACAGCCATTCTCTCCTGGGATTCGGATATTGCAAGCTCAGTGCCGTCAAGTCCCTCGTATTTCTTTGGAACCATATCCAAATCTATGTCAAGTCCGTCAGTAAGCTCGCCTATGGCAACAGACACTCCGCCTGCTCCAAAGTCGTTGCATCTTTTTATCATCTTTGCAACTTGAGCATTTCTGAATAGCCTTTGTATCTTTCTCTCTGTAGGGGCATTACCCTTTTGCACCTCAGCGCCGCAGCTTGTGAGCGACTCTTCTGTGTGCTCCTTTGATGAGCCAGTAGCTCCTCCGCAGCCGTCTCTTCCTGTCCTTCCGCCGACAAGTATTACTATGTCAGAAGGTTCTGGATTGCCTCTTAGCACGTTATCCTTAGGCGCAGCTGCTATTACAGCTCCAACCTCCATTCTCTTTGCCACGAAGTCTTCATCATAAAGCTCGGATACCATTCCAGTTGCAAGGCCTATCTGGTTTCCATACGAACTGTAGCCCCTTGCCGCCTCTGTAGTTATCTTTCTTTGGGCAAGTTTTCCTGGAAGTGTCTTTTCTATAGGCGTCCTAGGATCTGCGCTGCCTGTAACCCTCATAGCCTGGTATACATATGATCTTCCTGAAAGCGGGTCTCTTATGGCTCCGCCAAGGCATGTAGCCGCGCCGCCGAAAGGCTCTATTTCAGTAGGGTGGTTGTGGGTCTCGTTTTTGAACATTACAAGCCATTTCTCCGGCTTTCCGTCTACGTCTGCCTCAACTTCTATGCTGCATGCGTTGATCTCCTTTGATACCTCAAGATCGTCAAGCATGCCGTTTTTTCTCATCTCTTTCATGCCGAGAGTTGCAATATCCATGAGGCATACTGAGGATTTTTCTGGAGATACGTTTGAAATCGACTCCTTCATGCTCTCGTAGGCTGCCTTTACAGGCTCTGCATATTTTCCGCTGTCTATCTGTACGCTTTCAATCTGAGTGTCGAATGTCGTGTGTCTGCAGTGATCCGACCAATATGTGTCTATAACTCTTATTTCAGTTATTGACGGCTCTCTTTTTTCAGTATCCCTGAAGTATCCCTGACAAAACTCGAGGTCCTCGTAATTCATGGCAAGTCCGTACTCCTCCATGAAGCTCCTAAGACCCTGCTCGTCAAGAGCATTAAAGCCATCAAGCACCTTCACGTCAGCAGGCACGTCATATTTCATCTCAAGAGAGGCAGGCTTTTCAAGGTCAGCTTCTCTTGAATCTATAGGATTTATGCAATAAGCCTTTATTTTTGCGAATTCAGCATCGCTTATGTCGCCGCTTAGAGCGTATACCTTAGCAGCTCTAACAGTAGGCTCAGAATCCTTTGAAAGTATCTGTATGCACTGCGCCGCCGAATCGGCTCTCTGGTCATACTGTCCAGGAAGGTATTCTACCGCGAAAACCCTGTCGCCTTCTGTAACAACCGCAACTTCATCATAAACATAGTCAACCGGAGGCTCTGCAAATATAGTGAATTTTGAGCCTTCATACACCTCGTCAGATATGCCGGATATGTCATATCTGTTAAGCAGTCTTATGCCTTTTATGCTGTTTATCCCCAGGCTTTCCTTTATATCAGAAAGAAGACCCTGAGCCTGAACGTCAAAACCGGCTTTTTTCTCCACAAATATCCTTCTAACTCTATCGCTCATTTTCAATACTCCTTTATAATAAGTATTCTTAAAGATAATCCTCTATCTTTGAATAAGCTTTCCTATATCTTTCCTGTACTGCGCTCCCTCGAAGCCTATCTTGGCAACGTTCGCATAAGCCTTGCCTGACGCCTCTTCCATGGTAGCGCCCTTTGCCATTACTCCAAGAACCCTTCCGCCGTCTGTAACCACATCGCCACCAGACAGCTTTGTTCCGGCGTGGAATACCACAACGTCAGGATCGACGCTTTCAAGACCGTCTATCTTCTTGCCCTTTTCATAGTCTCCCGGGTAGCCTCCTGACGCCATAACAACGCATATTGTCTTCTCGTCGCTCCAGAGGATCTCCTGGTCTGCGAGCTTTTCATCTATAACGCTTTCAAATATGTCCACAAGGTCAGTCTTTAGCCTTGGAAGCACAGACTGAGTCTCAGGATCACCGAATCTGACATTGAATTCAAGCACCTTTGGCCCCTCTGAAGTTATCATAAGACCTATGAAAAGCACTCCCTTGAATTTGAGGCCTTCCTTTTTGAATCCCGCCATGATGGGCTCGAGAATCTCCCTCTCGATTCTGCCTTCAAGCTCGCTGTTGAATATGAGACTTGGAGAGTATGTGCCCATTCCGCCTGTATTGGGCCCCATGTCCCCGTCGAATATCCTCTTGTAGTCCTGTGCGCTCTCCATAGGTACTATCGTGTTGCCATCCACAAAGCAAAGCATAGAGGCCTCAATGCCCGTCATGAACTCCTCAAATACAACCTTGCTTCCGGATTCGCCGAACACCTTGTTGACCATAATATCTTTAAGATTTTTTATTGCATCTTCCAACTCGTATTCTATGAGAACGCCTTTGCCCGCAGCAAGTCCGTCAGCCTTTATTACTATAGGGAATCCCAACCTATCTATGTTTGCAACTGCCTCATTGTAGTCGGTATACTCCGCATACATTGCAGTAGGGATATTGTTTCTTATCATAAACTCCTTTGAAAACGCCTTGCTGCCTTCTAGCATGGCGCACTGCCTGTTTGGTCCGAATATCCTAAGACCCTGGCTTTCGAAAAGATCTACTATGCCAAGTACTAGCGGCACCTCAGGTCCTACCACTGTCAGCTCTATGTCGTTTTTCTTTGCAAAATCAAGAAGTGCATCAATGTTGTCGGCACTTATATCTACATTCTCTGCTATGCTTGCTGTTCCCGCATTTCCCGGTGCGCAGTATATCTTGTCGACCCTCTGGCTCTTTGAAAGCGTCCATATTATGGCATGCTCCCTTCCGCCGTTACCAATTACCAAGACTTTCATAACCAGTCCCCCTTAGTGCTTGAAGTGTCTTATTCCCGTAAGTACCATCGCTATTCCAAGCTCGTCGCAAGCCTTTATTGAATCCTCGTCGTTTACTGAGCCTCCCGGCTGTACTATAGCCTTGACTCCATTCTCGGCCGCGAATTTCACACAGTCGTCAAAAGGGAAGAATGCGTCTGAAGCAAGCACGCTGCCTTCAAGGCTCTTGCCTTCATTGTTTGCCACGGCGTTCTCAAGCGCCCAAATCCTTGAGGTCTGTCCAGGCCCAAGCGCAAGAGTGGTTCCGTCCTTAACTATTGCTATTGCGTTTGATTTCATATGCTTTACAATCTTCATCCCAAACATCATATCGTCCATTTGATTCTTTGAAGGCTCTACCTTTGTTACAGTCTGAACCTTTTCAAACAGCGCCTGATCCTTGTCCTGCACAAGCAGCTTGCCGTCAAGATACTTCATGTCGTAGCCTCTCGTCTTTGGCGTCAGGCTCTTAAGCTTTAGTATTCTGAGATTCTTCTTTTTTGTAAGAATCTCCATAGCCTCCGGAGTGAAATCGTAGGCTGCTATTATTTCAAGGAATATCTCGCTAAGAACCTCTGCCGTCTTGCCGTCCACTACTGAGTTTATTCCAACTATTCCGCCGAATATTGAAACCTTGTCTGCCTCGTATGTCTTCTTGAAGGATTCGAATGCGTCGGCTCCCACTGCCGCTGAACATGGATTTGCATGCTTTATGGCAACAGATGCGACTCCTGCTTCTCCTTCGAACTCGGCGAGTATCTCAAGCGCTGCATTCAGGTCGTTTATGTTGTTGAACGAAAGCTGCTTTCCATGGAGCTGCTCGAAATCCAGCTTCGTGCTTTGTATGTAGCTCTCCTTGTATAGCCCTGCAGCCTGGTGAGGGTTTTCTCCGTATCTTAGCTCGTCTTCCTTCTCAAATGACATGTTGAAGTATCTTGGATACCTGTCTCCAACAACATCCATGAAGTAATTTGAAATTATCGAATCATAATGACCTGTGAGAGAGTATGCCTTGTATGAGAGCATCAGCCTGTCTTCCTGGCTTAGTCCCCCGCCTTTTAGCTTTTCTACTATTCCATCATAGTCCGAAGGATCTGTTACAACTATCACATCCTTGTAGTTCTTGGCTGCTGACCTTATCATGCTAGGGCCGCCTATATCTATATTCTCAATCATCTCTTCCATTGGCGCTCCGGATCTGAGGCAGCCTTCGAAGTTGTACAGGTTTACTACGACCATGTCTATAGACTTGATGCTCAGCTTTTCCACAGTATCCACATGCTCCTGCACATCTCTTCTATAGAGTATTCCCCCGTGCACGTAAGGATTCAGAGTCTTTACCCTGCCGTCTAGTATTTCAGGAAAGCCTGTAAGCTCATCTATCGTTATCGCTTCCACACCCGCCTCTTTGAGCATCTTGTGTGTATTTCCTGTTGATATTATTTCGAAGCCAAGTTCTACAAGGCTTTTTCCGAACTCGACTATTCCGCTCTTGTCAGTGACGCTGATTAGCGCTCTTTTATTTGCCATTTGTATATACTCTCCTTCCGTCTATCCTGAGTCTGCTGTTACAGTAAAGATCTATAGCTTCCACAAGGAGCTTGTGCTCCACATCCAGCACCCTCTTTTGGAGAGAGCTGGCGTCGTCGCTGTCAAGCACCGGCACGGCCCCCTGCATTATTATAGGGCCCGCATCAGCCTCTTCGGTTACGAAGTGTACTGTGGCTCCGCTTACTTTGACGCCGTACTCTATGGCCTTTTCATGCACTATAAGGCCATAGTAGCCCTTGCCGCAAAATGACGGTATGAGGGACGGATGAACGTTTATTATCCTGTTTTCATACTTCCTTATGAACTCGGGGCTGAGTATCTTCAGGTAACCCGCCAAGACTATAAGGTCTATCCCTTCGCTTTCAAGAAGCTCGAGCACTGCTTCCTCTTTATTCTCAAATACGGCCTTTATGCCTTCATTCCTGGCTCTTTCAAGGCCGTATGCATCCCTTTTATTTGATACTACAAGCTTTATCGCTCCGTTTCCGATATCGCCGCTCTTGCAGGCGTCTATTATGGCCTGCAGATTAGTGCCTGAACCAGAAACAAGAACTGCTATCCTTACCATAGGACTACGCCCTCGTCGCCTTTTGATATCTCTCCGATTTTGTACGCCTTTTCGCCGCAGGCAGCCGCCTTTTCAATTACACTGTCCGCTATTTCCTTGTCAACAACTATGACAAGTCCAACGCCCATGTTGAAGCTTCTGTAGAGCTCTCTCTCCTCTACCATGTCCAGTCCCTTTATTACGCCGAATATGTCGGCCGCTTCCCATGAATCCTTCTGTATGCTTGCCGAGAGTCCCTTTGGCAGCACTCTTGGAACGTTCTCCAAAAGCCCTCCGCCTGTTATATGTGCTATCGCCTTTAGCTCAAAATCAGCCATAAGCTCTCTTACAAGCTTTACATATATCTTGGTCGGTGTAAGCAGCATGTCTCCAAGCGTGCAGTCATACCCTTCCATAGGCCTGTCAAGGCTCCATCCTAGCTTATCAAGGAAGAGCTTTCTAACCAGCGAATAGCCGTTGCTGTGGACTCCGCTTGACGCTATTCCTATTATTGCATCGCCCTCTTTTACGTTATCGCCTGTTATGAGCTTTTCCTTGTCGCATATTCCCACAGAAAAACCCGCAAGATCGTATTCGTCTTCGCTGTACATTCCCGGCATTTCTGCGGTTTCGCCGCCCACAAGCGCGCACTCGGCCTGCTTGCAGCCTTCAGCTATTCCAAATACTATGTCCCTTGCCTTCTGCGAATCAAGCTTGCCTACAGCTATATAGTCAAGGAAGAAAAGAGGCATTGCTCCCTGGCATATAAGGTCGTTCACGCACATAGCCACAAGGTCTATTCCTACAGTATCATGTTTGTCCATAAGCTGGGCTATTTTAAGTTTTGTTCCCACGCCGTCTGTAGACGAAAGAAGCACGGGCTCCTTCATGCCCATGAAGCTCTTGAGGCTGTAAAGACCGCTGAAGCTTCCAAGGTCTCCCAGTACGTTCGAGTTGTATGTCGATCTTACCTTTTCCTTTATAAGTTCAACTGTCTTGTTGCCTTCATCTATGTTTACTCCCGATTGGCTGTAGCTTATCTTTTCGCTCATTTTTCTCCTCCAGGATTATATATTCTGCATTTGATCTATTGAAACTAATGAATACTATTTTTCTTCAAGCCTTTGAAGAACCTTCTTATATCCTTCCATTACATTGCCAAGGTCTCTTCTAAACCTGTCCTTGTCCATCTTTTCGTTTGTCTCTATGTCCCAAAGTCTGCATGTGTCAGGCGAAATTTCGTCTGCTAATATTACCTTGCCATCATATCTTCCGAATTCAAGTTTGAAGTCTACAAGCTTGAGGCCGGCCTTCTTGAAAAACTCCTTAAGGAGTGTGTTTATTTTCATTGTCTGCTCCCTTATTTGAGCAATCTCTTCCCTTGTAGCCAGATTGATTACTACCGCATGGTCATCATTTATAAGCGGATCGCCCAGAGCGTCATTCTTGTAGCAAAGCTCGAATACCGGCTCTTCGAATACTATGCCTTCTTCAATGCCAAGTCTTTTGGCCATTGAGCCTGCTGATATGTTTCTCACTATCACTTCAAGCTGTACTATCTCCACTGCCTTTACCAGCATTTCCCTTTCAGAAAGCTTCTTTATGAAGTGGCTTTCAACGCCTTCCTTTGCAAGCAGCTCGAAAAGTATCGAGGATATGCTGTTGTTTAGTATGCCCTTTTCAGCAAGTGTATCCTTTTTAACCCCGTTGAAGGCAGTTGCGTCATCCTTGAAATATACTACGTACTCTCCAGCCTTGTCAGTTTTGTAGACTTTCTTTGCCTTTCCCTCGTAAAGCATTTCTTTATTCATTGAAAACCCTCCCGTTATATTCTATATAATACTTAAAAAATCAGATTCACGTAAATTAGCCGGATTAGTTGTCGAATCCGGCTAATGGTCTGCTTCTAATTGCCTATCGACTTGTCGTCTTCAAGCACCTTTTCCGCCATTTGCTGTCTGTGTTCCTTAAGTTTTGTCTTAAGTTCTGGATATTTGAGAGCCATTATCTGAAGTGCAAGTATCGCGGCGTTAAGTCCGCCGTCTATTGCAACTGTAGCAACTGGTATACCCTGAGGCATTTGCACTATCGATAGAAGGGAATCGAGGCCGTCCATTGTAGACGACTTTATAGGAAGTCCTATTACAGGAATTAGAGTATGGGCTGCTATTACACCCGGAAGATGTGCTGCCTTGCCGGCCGCAGCTATTATAACATCATAGCCTTGTGAATCTACTGCTTCTATATGCTCAAAGAGCTCTTTTGGCGTTCTGTGCGCAGAGAGCGCCCTCACGCTTGTGCTAACACCCATGCCGTCCAGAAACTTAATAGCTTCCTCCAGCTTCGGATAATCCGACTTTGAACCCATAATAACAGTTACCTTCATAAAAGCACCTCCAATAATATACTCATACTTTAATCTGAATTCTCTATTTGATGCAGCTTACTTTCAATATATCCCTATTTGATGATATCAAACCTATAATCATCCGAACCTTAAGCCTTTTTCAACCCATATAATCCGTATATCTGCAGCGATAACTGTATATAAAAAGCCCCGTCGGTTAACTGGGGCATTTATTCACTTTTAAAGGACAAAATACGTACTACATATTCTTGAAATTAAAAGCTGGAGTATGGATTCATATATGGCCTGTAAAAAAAAGAGCTTTGCCTACAAATATAAGCAAAACCCCCGTTAAAAGCATCTAGAAGTTTCGCCCATAGTAGGAATTTTACGGATTTCCTGTAGAGACTCCCGGACCATATTACCGGGAATATATGAGCAAATATAATTTGCTGTATTCATTTTTCGTTTACAAATATATTGTAAATCAATGCAAATAGCAATGTCAATAATAAAGTGTATTTTTATATGTTTGCAAAGGCCGCACATTCGCCATTGATGCGAACATTACTTTTTAATCATTCTTTTATATTTCGCATATTGATATAAGTGCGCAAAAAACCGCCGGTTTATTGCCGGCGGCTATATGTTAATTCAATATTACTCCCACTCTATAGTTCCTGGAGGCTTTGAAGTTATGTCGTAAACCACTCTGTTTACGTGGTCTACTTCGTTTACTATTCTAGTTGAGATTCTCTCAAGCACATCGTAAGGCATCTTGAACCAGTCCACTGTCATGCCGTCGCTGCTTGCTACCGCTCTTAGGCCTACAAGATGCGAGTACGTTCTCTCGTCTCCCATTACGCCTACAGTCATTACGTCAGGAAGCACTGCAAAAGCCTGCCATATTTCTCTGTAAAGTCCTGCCTTCTTAAGTTCTTCCATGTATATGGCGTCAGCTTCTCTTAATATATCGCATTTTTCCTTTGTAACCTCTCCTATTACCCTGATTCCAAGACCAGGTCCCGGGAACGGGTGTCTGAATACTAGGTCTTCTGCTATTCCAAGCTCAAGGCCAAGCTGTCTAACCTCATCCTTGAAAAGTTCTCTTAGAGGCTCTATTATTTCAAAGTCAACATCTTCAGGAAGTCCTCCCACGTTGTGGTGCGACTTTATAACTGATGCTCCGCTTTCTCCCGAGCCACTCTCTATTACGTCTGGATATATTGTTCCCTGAACAAGGAAGTCCATCTTGCCAAGCTTGTGAGATTCCTCTTCGAATACTCTTATGAATTCCTCGCCTATTATCTTTCTCTTCGCCTCAGGCTCTGTTACGCCCGCAAGCTTCGAAAGGAATCTGTCCTGAGCGTTAACTCTTATAAGATGCATGTGGAAATGCTCTTTGAATATGCTCTCAACCTGGTCTCCCTCGTCCTTTCTTAGAAGGCCGTGGTCTACGAATATACATGTCAGGTTGTCGCCTATAGCCCTGTGTACAAGTACAGCGGCAACAGAAGAGTCAACTCCGCCGCTAAGAGCGCAAAGCACCTTCTTGTCACCAACAGCTGCTTTTATTTCCTTAACCTTTTCATCTACGAAAGATCCCATAGTCCAAGTGCCTTTAAGTCCGCACACTTCATACAGGAAGTTTCTTATTATCTTGAAGCCTTCCTCCGTGTGCTCAACCTCCGGGTGGAACTGCACAGCGTAAAGCTTCTTCTCTGGGTTTTCCATTGCAGCTACAGGGCAGTCCGCAGTCGCTGCAGAGCAGGCAAATCCTGCAGGAGCCTTCTCAATATAGTCTGTGTGTGACATCCAGCATATGCTGTCTGATTTCATGCCCTTGAAAAGTTTTGAATCTTCATACTTTATCTTAGTCTTTCCGTATTCCCTCTTGTCAGCCCTTGTAACGTTGCCTTCAAGAGTATGAGCCATAAGCTGGGCTCCATAGCATATTCCAAGCACAGGGATTCCAAGCGAGAACAGCTCCTTTTCAACCATAGGGGCATTTTCGCCATATACGCTTGAAGGTCCTCCTGTGAATATTATTCCGCTTGGATTTTTCGCCTTGATTTTATCAAGTGGATAATTGAATGGTATTATCTCACAGTATACATTGGCCTCTCTTACTCTTCGGGCTATAAGCTGATTGTACTGCCCTCCGAAGTCAACTACTAAAACAAGCTCTCTGTTCATTATTATACCTCTCCTTGTACGCTATAGTTTGGCGCTTCATTAGTTATCGTTATGTCGTGAGCATGGCTTTCCTTAAGACCTGCTCCTGTAATTCTTACAAACTGAGACTTCTGCTGAAGCTCTGGAATTGTCCTTGCTCCGCAGTAGCCCATGCCTGACCTTAGTCCTCCAACAAGCTGGAATACCATATCTGCAACAGAGCCTTTTGACGGTACCATTCCCTCTACGCCTTCAGGCACTAGCTTCTTGGTATCCTCCTGGAAGTATCTGTCCTTAGAACCCTGCTTCATGGCCTCTACAGAGCCCATACCCCTGTACGCCTTGAAAGCCCTTCCTTTGAAGAGTATAGTCTCTCCAGGACTTTCTTCTGTTCCCGCAAACATGGAGCCCATCATGACCATGTCAGCACCCGCAGCAAGAGCCTTTACCACGTCTCCAGAGTATTTTATTCCCCCGTCTGCAATCACAGGTATGCCGTATTTTTTTGCAACCTCGCTGCAATCCATTATAGCTGTAACCTGAGGAACTCCAACTCCTGCAACAACTCTTGTAGTACATATAGAACCCGGTCCTATTCCTACCTTTATACAGTCAGCTCCTGCAGCTATAAGATCCTCAGCAGCCTGGGCTGTAGCTATGTTGCCGGCGATCACCTGAATCTGTGGGAATTTGGCCTTGATGGCTTTCACGCTGTCCACAACGCCCTGTGAATGTCCGTGAGCACTGTCTAGAACTATTATGTCAACGCTTGCCTTTGCAAGTCTTTCAACCCTGTCGAGCATGTCGCCGGTTATGCCTACTGCCGCACCGCATACCAGCCTTCCTCTTTCATCTACTGCTGAATTAGGGAACTTTATCTTCTTTTCTATGTCCTTTATTGTTATGAGTCCCTTTAGTACGTAGTTTTCATCTACTATAGGAAGCTTTTCTATCTTGTTTTTTCTAAGTATGCTCTGGGCTTCCTCCATAGTCGTGCCTTCCTTGCCGACTATGAGATTCTCCTTAGTCATCACATCTTCTATCTTCTTGGAGAAATCCTCTTCAAATCTGATGTCCCTGTTAGTTATTATACCTATAAGACGCTTGTTTGCATCTACTATAGGAACACCCGATATTCTATATCTTCCCATGAGCTCGTCCGCATCAGCTATTGTATGTTCCTTGCTAAGGTAAAATGGATCTATTATTACGCCGTTTTCACTTCTTTTTACCTTGTCTACCTCGAGGCATTGCTCCTCTATGCTCATGTTTTTGTGTATTATTCCTATTCCACCTTCTCTTGCAACAGCTATCGCCATTTTGGACTCTGTAACAGTGTCCATGCCCGCACTCATTATCGGTACATTCAGCTTTATTTTCTTTGTAATATGCGTTGATGTATCGACTTCCTTTGGCAAAACTGTAGACTTTTGCGGAATCAATAGAATGTCATCAAATGTTAAGGCTTCCTTTAAAATCTTCTCCATTTTTTACCTCCGATTTGAATTTATGAATATATCCTGTTATACCATTATAACAAAAAAGCCCGGATAGCAAACCTGAAAGTGGAATAATTAAATTCCACTCATAGACGGCATATTTAACGTATGCCCGTAGAGATAATCGGCCCATTTGCCGAATTTACACGAGTGATTATCTGTTTAATATTCAGTTTTTATTTTAAAAATAATATCAGATTAACCGGCCTGTGTCAACACGCGAATGGTTTTTTTAAAAAAACAGCCGCCATAGGCGACTGTTCATAAAATCCGAATTTAATTACGCAAGCACCTTGCCCAGGAAATCCTTTGTCCTTGGGTGCTGAGGATTAGCAAATACGGCTTTGGGGTTGCCCTCTTCAAGTATCTTGCCTTCATCCATGAATAGGAGCCTGTCTCCCACTTCCTTGGCAAAGCCCATCTCATGTGTTACGACTATCATAGTCATACCTTCCGCGGCAAGCTCCTTCATTACATCGAGCACCTCACCTACCATCTCGGGATCCAGAGCTGAGGTTGGCTCGTCAAAGAGCATAACGTCAGGAGACATAGCAAGAGCCCTTGCTATAGCTATCCTCTGCTTTTGCCCTCCTGAAAGCTGGGCAGGATAGCTTGATGCCTTGTCGGCAAGCCCCACCCTTTTGAGCAGTTTCATTGCTATTTCATCGGCCTCCTGCTTGCTGATATTCTTCAGCTTTAGCGGAGCCAGGGTTATGTTCTCAAGCACAGTCATATGGGGGAACAGGTTGAACTGCTGGAACACCATCCCCATCTTCTGTCTTAGCTTGTTGATATCGTTTTTCTTGTCAGTTATTGAAAGCCCCTCGAAAATTATCTCTCCGTCAGTTGGAATCTCAAGCAGGTTGAGGCATCTTAGAAACGTGGATTTTCCGGAACCTGACGGTCCTATTACAACCACTACCTCTCCTTGACTTATTTCTATGTCTATGCCCTTAAGCACATGGAGCTTACCGAATTTTTTGTGCAAATCCCTAACGCTAATCACTTGTCTTCAATCTCCTTTCAACTAAACCAAGCGCCTTGGAAAGCGTAAATGTCATCATGAAGTACATTATCGCTGCTATTATCAGCGGCTCAAAAGGCTGGAAAATATTGCCTCTTACAGTGTCTGCATTGTACATGAGGTCGTGTATCCCTATTATAGACACTATGGCCGACTCTTTTATTATTACTATAAATTCGTTTCCAAGAGCAGGAAGTATGTTCCTGAATGCCTGAGGTATTATTATGTACCTCATGGTCATGGCGTATGTAAAGCCCAGCGACCTCGACGCTTCCATCTGGCCCTTGTCCACAGCCTGTATGCCCGCACGTATTATCTCAGCCACATATGCGCCGCTGTTGAACGAAAGGCAAACTACGCCGGCCATGAAATCTGGAAAGCTGCTTCCAAACGCCGGAATATCCGGAAAGTTTATTCCTATTAGCGGAAGCCCGTAATATATGATGTACAGCTGCACAAGCATAGGCGTGCCTCTGAGGAATTCTATGTAAGACGTAGCTATTCCTCTTAGCAGCTTATTGCTGGAAAGCTTGAGCAGTGCGAAGAATACTCCCAGTGCCACTCCAAAAAATACGGAGAATACTGCGAGGAGTACAGTTATCTTAGCTCCAGACACAAAAAACATGTAGTAGTCTTTTAAAAAACCAAAATCCACTTTGACAGTCCTCCTAAAAAATACATAGATTTGGGCAAATACATATGTATTTGCCCTTTTAAATTATTCTTCCATCAATTTATTTGCATCTGCAACGAATTCATCTATCTTGCCCTGGTCAACAAGCGATTTTAGTATTTCATTAGTCTTCGTTACAAGGTCTTCATTTCCCTTTTTAACAGCCACTGCAAATCCAGTGTCTTCAGGCGAAAGCTCTATTTCTGTAAGCTTGAGCTCAGGATTTGCAAGCACATAGGCCTTTGCAACCGGCTTCTCCATAACCACGGCATCTACTTTGCTGTTTTTAAGCTCGAGCACAACGTCTGTAACTCTTCCAAGCCCCTTTATCTCAGACTCAGGCATGTGCTGCTGCGCCATAGCCTCCATTGTAGTTCCCTTTTGAACAGCAACCTTTTTGCCCTTTAGGTCGTCAAGCGTCTTTATAAGGTCTACGCTTTCAGCTCTTACCACAACGCTTTGAACCTCTCTGTAGTATATGTCAGAGAAATCTACAGCCTTTTTTCTATCCTCTGTTGGATTCATTCCCGCTATCACTATGTCCACCTTACCAGTGTTAAGCGCAGCCAAAAGTCCGTCAAATTTCATGTCCTTTATTTCAAGCTCTACGCCAAGTTCAGCGGCTATGGCTTTTGCTATTTCAATATCAAAACCTACTATTTCATCTTTGCCGTTTATTTCCTTGTGGAATTCAAAAGGCGGATAATCCGCGCTTGTTCCAAGCACGAGCTTGCCGCTTTGCTTTATCTGCTCGAGCTTGCCCGCATCACTTGAAGCGCCATCCTTCTTGCCAGAGCATGCCGTAAGTGCAAACACCAATGAAATCGAAACTACTAATGCCAATATTCTTCTGATACTACTCATAACAATACCTCCATTCAACAGATTGGGATTTTTTGTAAAAATTGGATTCGCATTAAAAAAGCCCCCGCCTACTAGAAAACAATAAATCTAAGAGACGAAAGCTCGAAGTCCATATCACTACTCGATTAAAATTATACAGTATCGTTTTTTTAGTGTCAATCCAAAAAAATATCGATGCTCGTGCTCACCCGACTATTACCCAATACAACTCATATGCTTTTTTCAACCTTTTTTCAACTGTTTTTTTGCAAGTGTATTTTTTGTGTAATTTTTTATAATAATTATCGCGTTTTATGTTTAAATTGTGTTCGGCCGGATATATATATACTACCAACTAAAAGTTACTATTCAATAATACAAGCTGCAAAGGAATAAGCTTTATATAATCCCTTAAGTAGTTTGAAACTAATAAATCCTTAAACAAAATCCTTACAATTGCTTATCTTGGAGAATGAAAAATATTACTCTAACCTAAATTTAGCGATTAGAGAATATAATCTCCAAGTTCAAAAATAAAAGCTTGCAGGATAAAATTTAGGGATGGTTTCAAAAGGCTAAGGAAAATGATGTATAGGGTAACCCTTTAAAAGCTAATGTTATTGAATGAGAAATGATTAGTTGGATTAGATAGATTTCAGCAATGGAGTTTATCAACTGAAAGGAGGCAGATTCCCATAAATAAGGAATTTGTCCAAGAGCAAAGAGGCCTCATCCTTTAATCCTAGTGTAAAGAAACTAGATTAAAAGGAAAAGAGGCCTCTTTGCATGTGCTTTGCTATTTTTAATTTATACCGTTTCTGTCTTGTCCTGCACCAGCTTCTTTTGAAAGTCATCCACATTGACTTTTCTTTTAAAAAAATATGACGCCACAAGAAGCAGTAGCAATATGCCGACAGCCATAATAAACTGAGGCGACTTTACATCCATAGCCTTGTCGCCAAGGTTCGTAAACACAATCACTCCGGGAACTATCCCAATCACCGTAGCCATAATATAGTCCCTGAATTTCATCTTGGTAAGACCGGCACCGAAGCTTATTAGGTTGAAGGGTATTATCGGAATTAGGCGCATTACAAGTATAAGCTTGAAACCGTGTTTTTCAACGCCATCGTCAAAGCTCCTCAGCCTCCCCCTTGTAAGCTTCATCACAAAATCCCTACCAAGCAGCCTCGATATATAAAATGCCGTAGTCGCCCCGATTAATGCGCCAAGCATTGTGTAGAGCGTCCCAAGACCCATGCCAAAAGCCATGCCGCCCGCTATTGCTATTATAGCACCCGATGGAATCACCGAGAACATCACCATGTATATTATGGGTCCGAACATGCCGCATGAATCCACATAGCTTTTGATGCCCTCCGAGGTGCAATGTCTCATCATGCCTGTGTGGCGCAAATAAATCATCGTTGCCGCCGTGGCCGCAATAAGCGCTCCCGAGAGGAGCAGCTTTTTATTTTTGTCCATAAGTTCGTCGCACCTCTTTTCCTATCTAAAACGCCTTAACAGGCTATTCATGAAGTCCATATCAAGATATGCCTTTATTTTTTCAAATGTATCCATATTTTTAATCTTCTTGTCCGGCTTTATATATTCCAGGTAAGCAAAGGCACACCACGAAAGCGCTCTAAGATACAAATATGGCGTGTAGAGCTCTACTCTATCCCTTATCCCCCTGTCTTCACATTCGAGGCCTCTTGAATAGGCTTCGAAAAAATCTTCCTTCTCCTGCTCTGACAAGATATAGTTAGTCTTCCAAAGAGTTGTAGTAGGGGCAAGGAACTGTGTTATGTCCTGACAGGGATCGCTTATGACGGGCTTTTCCCAGTCTATGAGATAGTGCCTGCTTTCATTTATAATGAAATTGCCCGAGTTGACTTCGGTATTGTTTATGACATCCCATGGACTCTGTATAAAGTAACTTTCTCTCCATGCATTTTTTTCAGCCCAGTCCAGGAAATCCGCAAAGAAACTTTTTAGTCTCATGTCCACCATGGGTGACTCCATAAAATCCTTCAGAAGCCTTCTCGCCTCTGCAATCCTGTCTGAAAATATGCTTTTCTCGCATATGAAATTCGAAACGTCCATATTTTCAATATTCATGGAATGTATCTTTGAGAATATGCCGGCAGCCTTTTCCATGTCCCTGGAGTAGTCTAGCGGTCGCCCCTCCAGGAATTCCATCACCAGTACTCCGTAGTCGATATACTCTTTAGTAGCGTCAACAAAATAAGGCCTTGGCGTAACGCCGCTTGGATATAGTCTTCTTAAAGCTTCATATTCATATTCTATCTGATTGTCCAACCCGAGCTGGCTTCCCGTGTTGACCCTGAATACATACTTTTTTGACATCCCATCGAGAGTAAAATTTATGTTGTACTCTCCTTGCGCCAGAAATTCCACCCGGGCGCCTTCTCCTATGCCAAGCAGCTTGTGCAGGCCCTTTGCACTCATATAGCAGTATATTTTATCTTTCAGCGTATCTTTTAGCATCATCGTCACTCCAGCGCTTTATAAGAAATTCCAGTGTGTTTTGTGGAAACGCTTGGCAGCCAGCCGTTCCTGAAGTTGCATATGTCATGAAACATTCCAAGTCATCCCTGGTGTCTATGTCCCTGTACTTGGCTGCAAGACCAGTTTCCAGCCCAAGCTTGTTTGCTATGTCCAGAGTCCCTTCAAGCACTGTTTTATTGCCCCATTTGAGAGAGTCGTCAAATATCTGGGGACAGGGGCTTTTCATGCCCACCAGGTAATAGCCGCCGTCAAGCGTAGGCCCAAGCACAATATCGCTTTCTTCAAGCTTTTCAAACGCTTCCGATATATCACAGGGCTGCAGGGCGGGTATGTCTGAACCTATTAGTATCACCTTTGAATATCCTCTTTGCAGAACTTCAGCTATGGCATTATGCATTCTCTCGCCCAGTTTTTCGCCCTTCTGCGGCAAAAACTCTATTCCTCTTGGCACAATAGCTTTGAGTATATCAAGATCCCCTTCGGTCGTATGTGAGACATATACATCCACATCGTCAAGCAGCTCGAGAGCCGCAAAAACATCCTTCAGGAAACATTCATGCAAGGCTGCACATTCCTCTGGCGAAAGGACCTCCATTAGCCTTGTCTTTGTCTTTCCCGGAACTGGGATTCTTGTCATAAGTATTAATGCCTTCATTATCGTACCTTCCTGTATGTGCAGCTTAATTTTTCTGGGGAGATCCCCAATATATAAAGCAGCTTTATCTTGTGCATGAACAGCAGAGTCCTAAAAGCCCCGCCATTTTTGAACCTTCTTCCCGATGTCCCTATAGAGGCATCAAGCAGCTCCATTCTGCCTTCCTTTTTAAGGCGAAGACCCATCTCCCAATCCTCCATTATAGGGATATCCGGATAGCCCCCGATGCATTCAAAGACTTCGCGCTTTATGAATATTCCCTGGTCTCCGAAATAAAGGCCCATATGCCTTGCCCTCAGGTTTGATGAGCGGGCTATAAATCTCATTAGCGGCGTATCGTAATCATGAAAAAACATTGAAAAGCCTCCGCCTACGCAGCCCTCATAAACTGCCGTTTCTATATGATACAGGCTTTTTTTGTCCACTTTTGAGTCAGAGTGCACAAACCACAGCACGTCTCCTTTTGCCGCGCCAGCTCCCATGTTCATCTGTCTGGCTCTGCCGCTTACGCCGCAAATCAAAAGTGCGTGCCTGGCAGCAATTTCTGCTGTTCTGTCCGTGCTTCCGCCGTCGACTACAATTATTTCCTTGTCGCCTTCAAGGCCGTCAAGCTCCAGAAGCAGGCTTTCTATTGTCTTTTCCTCATTCAGGGCAGGTACTATTATAGATATCATCAAATCACCTTGCAAAATTACTATTTATAAGCAAACTATATATTCACATTATATTCACATTGACATCACTACTATTTTAATTTTGAAATCATGTCATTTTCTGAAATTACATAAGTTTACAACTATTAGTATATACGTCTCAGGATGCTACTACAAATACAATTTAGCCACAAACTCCTCGTATAAATATTTTCTATCACAGTCGTGTTTTCCATTAATTTATTCTATATTTTCCGCACATTAAAATTGCCACCGCAGGATGTAATAATCATCCCGTGGTGGCAATTTAATGACAATATTTCAGTTTTTCACTACTCTATTTTTTTTAGAGCTCGCTACATCATCGGCATTCCGCCGCCCATTCCGCCTGGCATTGGAGGCTCATTTTCTTCCTTAACGTCTACTACAGCAGCTTCTGTTGTAAGGAATACTGCGGCAACTGACGCTGCATTTTGAAGGGCTGATCTTGTAACCTTAGTTGGGTCTACTATACCAGCCTCAACCATGTTCACGTATTTTTCCTTGAGTGCATCAAAGCCTATTTCCGGCTCAGAATGCTTAACCTTTTCAACTATTACAGCTCCTTCAAGACCCGCGTTAATAGCTATTTGCTTTAGAGGCTCTTCAAGCGCCTTCTTTATTATCTTAACGCCTGTTTGAACCTCTCCCTCTGTTTCCTCTACAAGCTTGTCTAGGGCAGGTATAGCGCTTACAAGAGCAGTTCCTCCTCCTGCCACTATTCCTTCCTCAACTGCAGCTCTAGTGGCGTTAAGGGCATCCTCTATTCTCAGCTTTCTTTCCTTGAGCTCTGACTCCGTAGCGGCTCCAACCTCTATAACGGCTACTCCGCCGGCAAGCTTGGCAAGTCTTTCCTGAAGCTTCTCTCTGTCAAAATCAGAAGTTGTTGTTTCTATTTGTCTCTTTATCTGAGCTATCCTGTCTTGTATGTCCGACTCAGCGCCGGCTCCGTTTACTATTGTGGTTTCTTCCTTAGTAACCTTAACAGTCTCGGCTCTTCCCAGCATAGCCATTGTAGCCTCTTTAAGCTCAAGTCCAACTTCCTCTGATATGACTTTTCCGCCTGTAAGTATAGCAATGTCTTCAAGCATAGCCTTTCTTCTGTCTCCAAAGCCCGGAGCCTTGACAGCAACAACCTCGAATGTTCCTCTTAGCTTGTTTACAACAAGAGTCGCCAGAGCCTCTCCATCAACATCCTCTGCTATTATAAGCAGTCTCTTGCCTTGCTGCACTATCTGCTCAAGCACCGGAAGTATTTCCTGTATGTTTGAGATTTTCTTGTCTGTAATAAGAATGTAGGCATCGCTTATTACAGCCTCCATCTTCTCCACGTCTGTAACCATGTAAGGAGAAAGGTATCCTCTGTCAAACAGCATTCCCTCAACAACCTTAAGGTCAGTCATCATAGACTTTGACTCTTCAACTGTTATTACGCCGTCTTTGCCCACCTTGTCCATGGCGTCAGCTATAAGCGCTCCTATTTCCTCGTCGCCTGCAGATATTGCTGCAACCTGCGCTATTTCTTCCTTGTTTTGTATGGATCTTGAAACCTTCTTTATCTCGTCAACTACAGTGTCTACAGCCTTAGAGATTCCTTTTCTTATTATTATAGGATTAGCTCCTGCAGCTACATTCTTAAGTCCTTCTCTAATTATAGCCTGAGCCAGAACTGTAGCAGTAGTAGTTCCATCTCCCGCAACGTCGTTAGTCTTAGTCGCAACCTCTTTTACAAGCTGGGCTCCCATGTTCTCGTAGGCGTCTGCGAACTCTATCTCCTTGGCTATTGTAACTCCGTCGTTAGTTATAAGCGGAGAACCGAATTTCTTGTCTAGTATTACGTTTCTTCCCTTTGGTCCAAGAGTTACCTTTACTGTATCTGCAAGCTTGTTAACACCAGCTTCTAGTCCTTTTCTTGCGCTTTCAGCGAATTTGATTTCCTTTGCCATTACTGTAACCTCCCATAGTTTATATTGATATGCTGTCTGTTATTCAACTACTGCAAGTATGTCGCTTTGTCTTAATATGGTATATTCTTCGCCGTCAATCTTTACTTCAGTGCCTGCATACTTGGAGAATATAACTCTGTCTCCCTTTGCAAGCTCCATCTTGATTTCTTTGCCGTCTACTACTCCGCCAGGCCCTACTTCAACTACCTCTGCCATTTGCGGCTGCTCCTTGGCGCTTCCTGGAAGCACTATCCCGCTTTTAGTCTTTTCCTCTGCTTCAAGTCTTTTGATTACTACTCTGTCTGCAAGTGGTCTTATTTTCATTAATGTAACCCTCCTTGAAAATTTGTTATATTTAAGATGTGCCAGAAATACATATTTTTATTTTAGCACTCTATGAGTTAGAGTGCTAACTACATATAATATACTATTAAAAAGATTTTTCATTGGCAATAGACTTTAAAGGCGATTTAAGCCGATTTAGAGCATTTATGGTTGTTTTTCTTCACATTTATATTATTTACTCATTTTTAAGTCTTTTTTCTTTTTTTTAAAGTATCGGAGAAAAAAGTCTGGCATACGAACCCTTGAGTTTTTGAAGCATCGGCCTGTTCTGATATTCCTCCAGCGTAATCTCCTTGCAGCTTAGCTGGTCGTTAAGAAAATCCTGCTTGAGTGAACCAACTATCTCCTTGTCGTATATGAAGCCGTTTATCTCAAAGTTTATCATAAAGCTCCTAAGGTCCATGTTGGCAGTTCCAACGGACGCTATGTCGTCATCCACAACCATGACCTTGGAATGGAGGAAGCCCTTCTCATCATACAAAAATATCTTCCCGCCTGATTTGAGTATTGACTCAAAATAGGAAAGCGACGCATGGTAGACAATCTTGTGGTCAGGCTTTCCCGGAAACATTATCCTCACGTCCACACCGCTCAGGGCGGCAGTTCTCAGGGCCACAAGGAGAGAATCGTCAGGTATGAAGTATGGCGTTTGTATGTATATAATCCTTTTGGCCTGGGAAATAGCAGTGAAATAAGCCTGGTGTATGGCCTCCCAGTCGGAATCCGGCCCGCTGGCTACTATCTGCATTACGTTATGTCCGCAGTAGGATATCGCCGGAAAATAGCATGTGCAAAAGAGCTTTTCCCTTGTGGAAAAATACCAGTCAAGAAGAAACGTGAGCTGGAGCATGTAGACAGCCTCGCCTTCTATCCTCATGTGGGTATCTCTCCAGAAACCGAATTTTTCGTCCATGCCCATATATTCATCGCCTATGTTTATGCCTCCTACATATCCTATCTTGCCGTCTATGACCGCGATCTTCCTGTGATTCCTGTAGTTGAGCCTCCTGTTGAGGAACGGCAGCTTTACGGGCAAAAACGGCGATACCTTTATTCCGCATTCTCTCATTTCATTGAAAAAGCTGCGTTTGAACCAAAGATTCCAGCAGCCGACATCATCGTAGAGCACCCGCACCTGGACTCCTTCTTTGGCCTTTTCCATAAGCAGCTCTTTTACGGACCTGCCTATTTTTGAATCCTTTATTATGTAGTATTCCATATGTATGTGCCGCTTGGCATTTCTTATATCCTCAAACAGCTCCCTGAACTTCTCCTCTCCGCTGTTTAGTATTTTTACGCTGTTGTTTAGAGTGAACGGAGATCTTCCCGTGTTCAAGAGCAAATTCATAATCCTTCTTTTTATGTTTATCTCTGGATCATAGAACACAAGGTCCTCCATTATAGCCTGCTTTTGTATTGAAATCAGATTTTCAAAATTTTGTATGCTTTCGAATATTTTGTTGGCATTGATTTCAGAAAAAAGCTTTTGTATCTTGAAAATCTTTTTCTTTTTGATGTTTTGTCCAAACAGGATATATATGACGAATCCGACCACAGGAAACAAAAGCAGCACAAGCAGCCATGCTATAGTTCTCGAAGGATCCCTGTTTTCAAGAAATATAACTATGGACACAAATGCAGCAGACAGCACGAAAAAACCTATTACATAATATACTACAACGCTCGTGGTCATAATCAATGCTCCCCTACTTTCTGCCTACTCCATTTTCCCTGGCATAATAAAAAAGATACTGCTGTGCAAAACCCGCAAGCTCTCCGAACCTCCCCTGGGCAAATTCGCGCATTTTATTGAGACTCATATCTTCCTGGCTATACAGACTGCTTATAACCCTTTTTACCCATACATCAACAGGGAACGCATCAAATTTTTGAAGCGCAAAAAGCATTATGCAGTCAGCAACCTTAGGCCCCACTCCCGGAAGCCTCATGAGCTCTTTTCTGCACTCTTTCGAGTCAAGCCCGTCTAGCCTTTCCAGGTCCACGTCCTTTCTCATTATCATGCCGCAGCTGTCCTTTATGTACTGCGCCCTGTATCCCGCCTTGCAGTTGTCCACGCAGGTTTCATGGAACCTTTGTATTGTCACGGGGCTGGGAAACGCATAGAATTTTCTGCCTTTATATTCAATGACCTCTTCATTCGCAAGATAAGAGAGTGTATCTATCGTCTTTTTTATCTTGGGTATGGCGTTGTTGGCCGATATTATAAACGAAACTGTAGTTTCCCAGACGTCCTGCTTAAGCAGCCTTATTCCGTATCCGAACTCTACAGACCGCTCCAGATGCTCATCAAGCCTCCTGAGCTTGTCCTTTATATCCGAATAGTCCCGACCAAGGTCAAAGTAGTCCATCCATAATCCCTCAAATTCAGCTCTGCTCGTGTTGTCGAATATCACTATGCCGCCTTCTTTTTTTACATTTAAAACTCTCGAGTGGGCTATTCCCGTGTAGGAGCCGTCCTCCTCCTTGTCCCACCGGAAGCACTGACCGCACTCGAATATGTGCTTTGGCTCAAAATCCTCTAAGCCGCTGACTACTATTCCGTTTTTTTCTTCATATATCTTCATATCCAACATATTCCTCCCAAGAGCGTAAAATCAAGCCCTCCGCAATTTGCAAAGGGCTTAGTTACACAGTAAATCATAAAATATTTTTTGTAAAGCTATATTTAGCCAACTCAAACCGTTAAGCAGTTTCAATGCTTGTGACGCTGTAGCCCCACTCCTCTACTGCAGCCTTGATGGCCTCGTCCGAAACTTCTCTCTCCATTTGAACAATGGCCCTTTTCTCCTCAAGGCTTACATCGACAGCAATCACTCCCTCAAGCTCTCCAATGGCGCCCTTCACCCTGTTGACGCAGTGGCTGCAGCTCATTCCTTCTATATATACCAGCTTTCTCATGAAAATTCCTCCCATCGTCAAGTATATGAATCTCTTTGCATTATACATTATTATGTCATAGCTTCAATTTCCTAAGCCTTAAGGCATTCGTGACTACTGATACAGAGCTGAAAGCCATTGCCGCCCCTGCCAGCATAGGGCTAAGGAGCGGTCCGCCCCATATGTGGAGCACCCCTGCTGCCACCGGGATTCCAAGAGTGTTGTATATGAACGCCCAGAACAGATTCTGCTTTACATTGCTTATTGTTTTTCTGCTGAGGTTGATCGCCCTTGAAACGTCAGTTATGTCTCCCTTTATAAGCACTATGTCTGCAGACTCTATAGCCACGTCAGTTCCAGAACCTATGGCTATTCCAACATCCGCCGCCGCCAGAGCGGGAGCGTCGTTTATTCCATCGCCCACCATGGCCACAGTCTTGCCCTCTTTTTTGAGCTCCTCTATTCTAATTGCTTTACCTTCAGGCAGCACCCCTGCAAACACCCTGTCTATTCCAGTCTTTTGTGCTATGGCGTTTGCTGTAATCTCGTTGTCGCCCGTTATCATTATTACTTCTATACCCATCTCCTTGAGCGTTTCAACAGCATTTGGACTTGTATCCTTTATGACGTCGGCTACTGCAGCCATGCCTATGACCTTATCGTCCAAAGCGCCTATTATGATTGTCTTGCCCTGCGACGCCAGCAGCCTGGCATCGTCGCCGTTTTCAAAAGAAATGCCCATTTCAGACAAGAGCGCCTCGTTTCCGACTCCAACCCTGCTGCCGTCAAGCGTGTATTTTATACCCTTTCCCGGAACCGCTTCGAATTCAGAAACCTCCGGCACTTGAACTTGCAGGTCATTTGCTTGCTGCAATATGGCCTCAGATAGAGGATGCTCCGAGACCTTCTCCCCTGCCGCTACAATCCTTAAGAACTCAATTTCGCTAACGCAGTAGGTCAGCATGTCCGTAACCTTCGGCTTCCCGATTGTTATGGTCCCCGTCTTGTCAAATACGACAGCATCAATCTTGTGGGCGCTCTCAAGCGCTTCGGCACTCTTTATAAGTATGCCGTTTTCCGCACCCTTGCCAGTGCCTACCATTATCGCTGTAGGCGTTGCCAGCCCAAGGGCGCATGGACAAGCAATTACAAGCACCGATATGAATATTGTAAGCGCAAAAACGCTGTCCCTTTCTGCCAAATACCAGAGCGCAGCTGAAAGTGCAGCTATTACCATTACAGCAGGCACGAAATATCCGGCAACCACGTCAGCCAGCTTGGCAATCGGCGCCTTTGAACCCTGAGCTTGCTGTACAAGCCTTATTATCTGCGAAAGTGCAGTATCCTTGCCTACCCTGGTAGCCCTGAATCTTATTGTTCCGTTTTTGTTTATTGTGCCTCCCGTTACACTGCTGCCCGCTGCTTTCTCAACCGGTATGCTCTCACCGGTAATCATGGACTCGTCCACGGAAGTGTATCCTTCAACTACGGCTCCGTCCACCGGTATCCTCTCTCCCGGCTTTACAATCAATATATCGCCAGGTTCAACCTCCTCTATGGGGATCTCAATCTCGTCACCATCAGCTGCCACAAGAGCCGTCTTTGGCTGAAGCCCCATAAGCTTCTTTATTGCCTCGGAGGTCCTGCCTCGGGACTTTGTCTCGAGATATTTCCCAAGCATCACAAGCGCTATTATTATGCCCGCCGATTCGTAGTAGAGCCCATGCACATAGTGCTCACCCATCATTATCATATACGTGGAGTAGATACTATACATTATGGCTGCGCCTGTGCCTATGGCTACGAGCGAATCCATATTGGGACTCTTTTTAAAGAGAGCCCTCATTCCCACGGTGTAAAACTTTTTTCCGGCTATGACTATCGGCATAAGCAGCACAAGCTGTACTAGCGCAAAGCTTGCAGGATGGCTTTCCGGATTTATTGCAGCGGGCAGCGGAAGTCCAAGCATATGCCCCATGGCTATATATAAAAGCGGAATGGCACAGCCGATGGCCACCCTCACGCGCTGCAGCATTTCACTAGTCTGCCTTTCTTTTTCATCCCTGTCGGCATCAGAAGTCTCAATGCTTATTTCAAGAGGCTCATAGCCAGCATTTTTTATGGCCGTCTTGATGCTGGATATTCTGACCTTGTCCGCATCATACTTTACTTGTGCAGTTTCCGTCGCAAGATTCACGCTAACTTCCGCCACTCCGTCGAGCTTCTGAATCGTTTTCTCCACCGCCCTGACACACGATGCACACGTCATACCTCGTATCGGTATGGATACTTCTCTCATATCTTCCTTGAGTGTAGCGCCATATCCCCTGCTTTCAACAGCTCTAATTATGTCTTCTATGGTAACCCTTTCTTCGTCATAGTCAACTATCATGTTCTCCAGCGAAAGATTGACAGCAGCGCTCCTTACGCCTTCCAGTTCTCCGGCGGCCTTCTCGACCGCTCTGACGCAAGCAGCGCACGTCATTCCCGATATATTAAACTCGCTTCTGGTCAATAATTCCACCCTCTTCCCACCGGTATTTTATATACCCCTTAATGGTATTTTAGGCCTATAAATAAAAAAAAGCAAGTTAATTTCTTGCTTTTTCAAGTGACTGAATAAGTTTTTGAGGATGCACAGGCTTGACTATGAAATCCAGGGCGCCTTTTTTTATGGCCTCTATTATCTTGGTGTGCTGTCCTATATCAGATATCATTATGACCTTGGCCGTTTCGTCAATCTTTAGTATCTCGACAAGAGCCTGTATGCCGTCCATCCTCGGCATATTGATATCCATCGTGACTATGTCAGGCCTTAGCTCCACATACTTCTCAACAGCCTCCTTGCCGTCACAGGCGTATCCAGCCACCTCGAATCCGGCCTTTAAAAGGTTTGCTGATATGAATTCCCTCATAAAAGCTGCGTCGTCTACTACAAGTATTTTCATCATGTCACTTCCTCTAGCTTAAGTATGTTCATTATGTACAATCCGCAATAATATTTATACCTCAGCTGTCATATTCTAAACTTCTTTGTAGAAAAAAATAAGAGACTGCCTTATGGGCAGCCTCTTTGTAAACTTATATTCTAGCTATTAATATACACCTTGAGCCATCATTGCTTCTGCAACTTTAAGGAATCCAGCTATGTTTGCACCAGCAACCAGGTTGTATCCGAATCCATACTCTTCAGCAGCGCTCATTGCGTTGTTGTGTATGTTTATCATTATTTGATGTAGCTTAGCGTCAACTTCTTCAGCAGTCCAGTTGTATCTCATGCTGTTTTGTGACATTTCAAGAGCTGAAGTAGCAACTCCACCAGCGTTAGCAGCCTTAGCAGGTCCTACTATTACGCCGTTTGCAAGGAAGTATTCAACAGCTTCGTTTGTACAAGGCATGTTAGCAGCCTCTGCAACAAACTTAGTTCCGTTAGCAACTATCATCTTAGCATGCTCTATAGTTATGTCGTTTTGGATAGCACAAGGCATTATGATGTCACCTTTAACTGACCATGGCTTCTCTCCAGCAACGAACTCGCAGCCGAATTTGTCAGCATAGTCTTTAACTCTTGCACCTTTGTTCTCGTTAAGCATTTGAACAAGGTAGTTTATCTTCTCGTCAGTTACAACGCCTTCTGGATCGTGTATGTATCCATCTGGTCCTGAAAGTGTTATTACTTTTCCGCCAAGATCTCTAACCTTCTGGCAAGCTCCCCAAGCAACGTTTCCAAAGCCTGAAACTACAACAGTCTTGCCTTCGAAAGATGTTCCCTCATGCTTAAGCATTTCGTTACAGAAGTAAGTTACGCCGTATCCAGTAGCCTCTGGTCTTACTAAGCTTCCGCCGTAAGTAAGTCCTTTACCTGTAAGAACTCCGTTCTCAAAAGCTCCTCTTATTCTTCTGTATTGTCCGTAAAGGAATCCTATTTCTCTTCCGCCAACACCGATGTCTCCAGCTGGAACGTCAACATCTGGTCCTATGTGTCTGTAAAGCTCAGTCATGAAGCTTTCGCAGAATCTTCTTATTTCAGCGTCAGACTTTCCTCTTGGATCGAAGTCAGAACCACCTTTACCTCCTCCTATTGGAAGACCAGTTAGAGAGTTCTTAAGTATCTGCTCGAATCCAAGGAACTTTATTATTCCAAGGTATACAGTTGGATGGAATCTAAGGCCGCCTTTGTAAGGTCCTATAGCTCCGTTAAATTGTACTCTGAATCCACGGTTAACTTGAACTTTGCCTTGATCGTCAACCCATGGCACTTTGAACATTATTTGTCTTTCTGGCTCGCAGAATCTCTCAAGAAGATTAGCTGCTTCCCACTCAGGGTGCTTTTCAACTATTGGTCCCAGAGTAGCTAGTACCTCTTCAACAGCTTGAATGAACTCGGGCTCACTGGCATTTCTTTGTTTTACCTTTTCCAATACGCTTTCAACGTAGCTCATCTTTACATCTCCTCTTACTATTATTATATTATTATTTTTTGCATGTAGAACAATAGACAATCTCATTCCACATGGTTTCCAACAAAATCCAATAAAAGCACTAGAAAACATTTTCCTTGTTGTTGATTAAATTATAACATAGGGTGTTTTGTATGTAAACAACATAAATTTGATATTTTTGTGTCAAGTTAAAAAACCTCATAATTATGTATATTTTCGTATTTTAATTCCCAGTCGTATTTTGCACGCTTTGTAATATGCTAGAATCTGCGGTAATGCGCGAATTGATTGTATAAATATTTATATTCTGAATTTTCTGAATAATCGCACCTGTTTCGCCTCGCGGTACCGCCTGGTATTTTTTAATACTTTTTGTCTATAAATAGACAATCCATGCATACAGCAATACATGCATTTTACTGTTATTTTTTTATCTAGTAATAGGCCCTTATTATTCTGACATCTACAACCTTAACGTTAATTAGCGTCATTCCTTCAACAGAACCTGCGATTTCCCTCTGCAATAGAGCAGCTTCGACATGCATCCTGCACAGGCCTGCACCTACCGTAACTTCAATCTCTATTCCATCCGGCGCCTTGTGTATTTTTATGTTGTAAACCTTCCTCACAAAATCTGATTTTTCAAGCTCATATTTGATCATTTGAATTATTGCCTTTTCGGATATATAGTATTTTCCGAGATAGCTGAACGTTGGCCTTATTAACGTCTTTTCAAATTCCTTAATCTCATTTGTGTCCTTTGTTTTAAAAAAAAGCTTCACCGGGTTTTTTATTATTCCCGAGAAATGGCTCTTCAGCTCAAAGGTTGGAAGCGGGACGGTGTGTATGCCTTGCAGCGCTCTTGTGGTCTTTGCCTGGTATATCTCCTGCTCGGAGGCCACGTCGTATATTGATATCTTTTCATATTCAAACCCAAGTCCGAGCCTCTCCATTATCTTGCTTATCATGTTTTCCGAGGTTCCTATTATAAGAAGCCTATTTGGTTTTTGCCTTTCGAGCTCACGCATTACTTCGCTCTTTTGCTCCTCATATTCGAATATCGCTCTTTTTACAGCTTCCATGCTTGTCCTAGACCTCTTGGCAGAGGTACCCGCAAGTATCTTGGACTTATGTATAAGTATCCCGTCGTCTATTATGTAGTCTATCCCTTTTTCATAGGCCACCATGAGCGCCCTGTAGCTCTTGCCTGTTCCACTCGGTCCTATTAATGCGTATATTTTCATAATAATTTCCTGTCTTGATTAGTCTATGAAACTCAGTATTTCTTTCATGAATGCCGGAAGATCATGAGGATTTCTAGATGTTATTATATTCCCATCCCTTACAGCTGCCCTGTCCACCCAATGCGCCCCCGCATTGAGCAAATCATCCTTTATTGCCTGCGTTGCTGTCATCGTATGGCCCTTTACAATATTTGAAGATATCAGAACCCATGGTCCGTGGCATATTGAAGCCACTAGCTTTCCCTGTCTATACATTCCTCTGACGAAGCTGCATACCTTGTCGCTTCGCCTTAGCCTGTCAGGAGCCCATCCACCAGGTATTATGACACCGTCATAATCCTGTGGCTCGATATCCTCTATGTCCACGTCTTTTTTTATGCTGAGTCCTTTTTTGCCTTTGTAATAATCCTTTCCTCTGGATCCAATTATTTCAGCCTTGCAGCCGGCTTCTATGAGCCTGAAATACGGATAGTACAGCTCAAGATCTTCAAATTCATCCTCCGCAAGTATTCCAATCCTCTTTTCATGCATCTGTAAAGACCTCCAAATTCATTTCTTGCCAAACATTATTCCATATACCCATAAATTCATGAATTAACACATTCACGAAGGAATGCGGCCAGGATTTTGTTCAAAAAAGCAAAAAATCTGTCAAGATGACAGATTTTCATTATTCCTCCGGCAATTCATGTCCGAGTTTTTTTTCATTCAGAAGGTATGAAAGCGTAAAAAGGCTCTCAGTCAGATGAACATTTTCAACTATTATGTCATCCGGGAGATCAAGGTCAACCGGCGCAAAATTCCATATCCCGCTTATCCCTGCTTCCGCCAGTTCATTTGCTATGCTTTGAACTTTATCCTTTGGTATGCATATGACTGCAATTTTTATGTTGTTTGCTATCACATACTCCTTGATATCCTCTATGTCGAGTATCTCAAGCTCTCTTATTTTAAGACCTATAAGCCTCGGATTGATATCGAAAAGAGCTTTTATCCTGAATCCCGATGATCTGAAACCCGCATAGTTTGCTATGGCCTGTCCGAGATTTCCAGCACCAATAATTATTGTGTTGTACTCTTCTTCAAGCCCAAGTATTGTGCTTATCTCCTTGTAGAGCTCTTCTACGTTGTAGCCGTACCCTTGCTGCCCGAAACCGCCGAAATTATTAAGGTCCTGTCTTATTTGCGAAGCAGTGAATCCTATGATCTTGCTAAGCTCTTTAGACGAAATTCTATTTACATCTTTCTCTAAAAGGTCCCTAAGATATCTATGGTACTTCGGTAGTCTTCTGATAACGGCCATTGAAATTTTTCTAGACATGAATTTCACCTACTCCGTTTTGAATTTTAAACTTTGTTATGATTGTAACAAACAATTCGCGAATTGTCAATCGCATTTGTGATTTATTCACATTATTGTGAGTATTTATAAATCTGATTTTCTTTATGAATTTTTGTTTTCCAACAATCATACATGACTTTTTTTATATTAAGTACACCTGCAAATGAAATTATATCATACTTTGTTTTATTTTTAAAACAATTTTTGATAAAAATTTATATTTCGCTTTTTTATAAAAACAATCTGACATTGAATTTTTTAATTAACTTATACCATATTGTGGCAAATGCAATTCATTTAGATAGATGTCCGAGGAAGTCCCTGATTTTGATATCACCGCATCTTGAATATGTACGGCATTAACCTTATAATTATCTTTTGGGGAGTGATTTTATGATAGTGTTATCTTGCAAAAATATAAGCAAAAGCTTCGGCATAGATGTTATACTCAAGGATATTTCGTTTTCAATCAACGATGGCGAGCGCATAGGGCTTGTCGGAATTAATGGATCTGGCAAATCTACGCTCTTTAGAATACTCTCGGGAATTTATGAGCCTGATAGCGGCGAAATATTCGTATCCAAACAAAACAGCATTGGATATCTAGAGCAAACTGCCGAATTCGATTCCGAAAGCACGATATATGAAGAGACGCTCAGCGTATTTTCAGACCTTATTGCTGAAGAAGCGTCTCTTAGGGACCTGGAACACGAAATATCGGCAGAGGGCAAAAACGGACATACAAGTAGGCTCGACATGCTTATGAAGGACTACTCCGCAAGGCTCGACGAATTCAACAAGAAAAATGGCTACAGCTACAAATCCGAGGTAAAGGGTATTCTAAAGGGTCTTGGCTTTAGCGATGAAGAATTCGACAAGCCGGCAGGCATTCTTTCGGGAGGCGAAAAAACAAGAGTTCTCCTGGCAAAGCTTCTACTTAAAAAGCCCGAAATACTGCTTCTGGACGAGCCCACAAACCATCTCGACATAAACGCCGTAGAATGGCTTGAGACATTCATAAAGCAATATTTTGGCACCGTAATTATAATATCCCACGACAGATATTTCCTGGACCAGACTGTGAGCAGTATATTCGAGCTCTCCGGCACCATACTCAAAAAATACAGCGGCAACTATTCCTATTACGTAAGCAAAAAAGCTCAGGAGGGCGAGCTTGAAATAAAGCAGTACGAGGAAGCCCAGTCCGAAATAAGGCGGCAAAAGGAAATAGCCCAAAGACTCAAGGGCTACGGAAATGAAAAATTCGTCAAAAGGGCCAGAAGCCGTGAAAAATTGATAGAAAAGCTCGAGGAACCTGAGAAGCCTTTCATATACAGCAAAAAAGCGAAAATGCACTTTGAGGCAGCCGCCCAAAGCGGCAGGGACGTTCTCCATGCAAGGAGTCTCTCTATGGCGTACGAAAGCAATCTCCTGTTTGAGAATCTAAGCTTCGATATTTACAGGGGCGAACGTGTGGCTCTTATCGGCCCTAACGGCAAGGGCAAATCCACGCTTTTCAAAATACTCTGCGGCAAGGAAAATGCACTTTCAGGCGACTTTTCACTTGGCACTAATGTGAGCCTTGGCTACTACGACCAACAGCAGGAGAATATAGACAGCAGCAAGTCTGTTATAGACGAGATATGGGATTCGAATGAAGGCCTGACTCAGACACAGGTGCGAACATATCTTGGCGCATTCCTCTTTGAAGGCGATGACGTCTTCAAACCCATATCATCCCTGAGCGGAGGCGAAAAGGCCAGAATATCGCTGCTCAAGCTCATGCTCTCGAAATCCAATTTCCTCCTCCTTGACGAGCCTACTAACCATCTCGACATCGACTCCAAGGAGGTGCTGGAAGATGCGTTGCTCGGCTACGACGGTACAATATTTGCAATATCGCACGACCGGTATTTCCTAAACAAGATAGCCGACAGGATAATAGTCCTCGAAGAGGGCGGATATAGCGAGTACCTTGGCAACTACGACTACTACAACGATAAAAAACGAATGCTCGAGGAGATGAACGCCGCTGAGGAATCCCACGAAAAGACCAAGACCCAGCTGCGCGATGAGAAAAAAAAGCAAAAGGAAAAACAGGTTGAGGCTAAGCGCGTTGAAAAGGAACGAGCGGCACTCGAAGAGGAGATAATGGACATCGAAGAGAGCATAGGCGAGCTGGATGTGCTTATGTGCAGCGAGGAAGTCTATTCCAATCCCGAAAAGTCAAAAGAAATTCATTTGAGCAAATCCAGTCTCGAAAGCAGATTAGCATCCCTCTACGAGCGCTGGGAGGAACTTTCCGAATAAAAAAAACAGGCATAGCCTGTTTTTTTATTCCCGTTCTCCTATTCTGAGTCCAGGCACTGCATTAAGGTCAAGTGACGAAACCCTTCCGCCGATATAATCGTAATATGCCGCGCAACCTATCATGGCGGCGTTGTCAGTGCAAAGCTCTATAGGAGGGTATTTGACCTGTATGCCGTGCGCTTTTGCATCCCCCTCAAGCCTCTCCCTGAGCCTCGAGTTGGCTGCAACACCGCCTGCTATTGCAAGTGTCTTGTAGCCTTTTTCAATGCACGCCCTTATGCTTCTTTCGGCCAGCACATCAACGATGGCCTCCTGGTATGAGGCTGAAACGTCCTCTATAGATATCTCCTCTTTTTTCATCTTCTTGCTGTTGAGATAGTTGAGCGCAGCTGACTTTAAACCGCTGAAGCTGAAATCATAGCTGCCCTTTTCGAGGTAAGCCCTTGGAAAATCAATAGCTTCCTTGTCACCGAGCTTTGCTGCCCTGTCTATCTTTGAACCGCCGGGATATCCCAGGCCTATGGCCCTTGCCAGCTTGTCGAAAGCCTCTCCTGCTGCGTCATCCCTTGTCATGCCCAGTACATTGTAATCCCCATAGCCTCTGACCTCAACCATGTGAGTGTGGCCTCCCGAAACCACAAGGCATGCAAATGGCGGTTCCAGCTCCTTATGTGCTATAAAGTTGGCACATATGTGGCCCTCTATGTGGTTTACACCCACAAGAGGCACTCCAAGCGCAAACGATATGGCCTTTGCAGTAGAAAGACCTACGAGCAAAGCGCCCACAAGACCCGCTCCGTACGTCACTCCGACAATGTCTATATCGCTGAATTTCACTCCCGCCTCGTCGAGCGACTCCTGCACCACGCCCTGTATATTTTCTATGTGTCTTCTGGATGCCACCTCTGGCACCACCCCACCGAACTTCTTGTGCTCGTCCATCTGGGTTGATATTATATTAGACAAAACTTGCCTTCCGTCCCTTACAACAGCCACTGAAGTCTCGTCGCAGCTGCTCTCAATGGCAAGCGTTATTACACTTTTCATCTTTTCTTATAGCTCCTTCCACATTATAAGCGCATCCTCATTGCTGTCGGTGTAGTAGCCGGGTCTTACCCCCGCGGATTTGAACCCGAGCGATTCATAAAGGCCAATGGCCTTGTCATTTGAAGCTCTGACCTCGAGCGTCATGGCCTCGATCTTTTGCTTTTTCGACTCCTCTATTAGTCCCATTACAATCGCCCTGCCCAGGCCCCTGCTTCTGAAATCAGGATGGACTGCGATGTTTGTTATGTGACCTTCGCCTGCTATAAACCATATTCCCCCGTAGCCTGCTATTACATCGCCGCTTTGGGCTACCAGGTAAAAGGCAAGCGGGTTTTCCATCTCCTTTTCAAATGAATCCCTGCTCCACGGTGTCTTGAAACACAGCTTTTCAACCTCAAACACTCCATCTATGTCCTCAGCTGTCATTTCCCTTATTTCATATATGTTACTCATTGCTGCCTGCCTTTTTCATTTTTTCCTCGTACTGCACCTCAGCTTGAGATTTCCTTATATAAACCGGCCTAAGCTCAAATCCATTGCTGAGCTCGCCGCAGCTATACTTTTTAGCCGCAAGCTCGCACACGCTTGACGCTCTTGCAAGGCGCTGGCTGCACGGCGGGATTACAGCATTGCTGAGTTTCGACAGCTCATCTCTGTAAAGCTCGGAAGCTTCCCCGAGCACCATCACTCTCTCGCCCAGGCATTCAATCTGACTTAGAACTTCCTCCATGGTTTTGACTCCCATGCCCTCGAGCTCAACTACCTGGCCGTCACACCTGTACAGCGCGGAGTATACCTGGCCTCTTTGAGCATCCATAATAGGCATCACATAGCTATATGAGCTGACCGAGTTGAATGCGAGAACCTCAAGGCTGTTTACGGCAACAATAGGCACGTTCAGCACATGAGAGAGTGCCTTTGCTGTCGCTACTCCTATTCTTATCCCGGTAAATGAGCCGGGGCCGTTGCATACCGCTATAAGGTCAATGTCACTAGTTTTCATTTCACACGCTTTTAGCATTTCATCCAGCATAGGCATGAGATTTGTTGAATGGCTCTTTTTGTGGTTTAAAGTGTATTCAGCTATAAGCTTGCTCTCGTTCATCAGCGCTACAGTGGCCACCTCTGAAGATGTGTCTATGCCTATGATATTCATTCCTTAAACAGCTCCTCGACTAATTTCTCGTACTTTTCCCCCTCCGGCCTCACCAAGAACTCTCTCTTGAAGGTTGAGCCTTCAGCATACTTTATTTCTATCCAAAGCTTCTCAATTCCCTGGAGCAGATCCTCTATCATCTCGGCCCACTCTATTATGCATACGGCGTCCGAACTTATATATTCGTCAAAACCTATATCATACATCTCGTCCGAGGATGAAATTCTGTATACGTCAAAGTGGTAAAGCTTCAGCCTTCCATTATATTCGTTGACTATTGTGAACGTCGGGCTTGTAATGTTCTCACTAACTCCCAGGCCCTTTGAAAATCCCTGCACAAATGTCGTCTTGCCAGCTCCAAGATCTCCCGACAGACACACGATTGCAGGAAAGTCTATGAGCGAACCGAGCCTGAAGCCCAGCTCCGTGGTTTCCCGTTCGTTTTTCATAAGGATTTTTTTCATATCAATTCTCCTCAAGGTGATTCTCCAAGTTTTATTCTATGACTTAAGTCTTATGTCCAGTTGTAGTCCAACTTTCATTATAACAAAAAAACCTTGTTCTAAACAAATAAAAAGTAGGCATATGCCCACTTTTTATATATACGTTCATCATATTCAAGCCTGAGTCTGATTGCGCTGTTTCATATGCCTTTTTAAAGGCTTATCCCTTGAGAATATGCGACACCCTCTTGTACATCACAAGCGTCACTGCAGAAAGCAATACGCCCTTTATTATATTGAAAGGCACTATTGAATAGTAAATGAATGTCTTAAGGTCTATTATGGCGCTGTTAAATTGCGCTCCCATAGCAACCACGGCTTCTATTGGCATGAATGTCGAGTAGAACGGCAGGAGTATAAAGTAGTTTGCAAGTCCGCCCACTATACCCATGGCAATCGTTCCAGCAATGCACCCGATCACTGCCATCCTTTTGCTTTTGAATGAGTAGTATATGCCCGATGACACGAACACGAAAGCTCCACCCACAAGGAAGTTGGCAAATTCGCCTATACCGCCTGTCTGGCTCTTTATTGCAAAGTGAAGCAGATTTTTTACAAGCTCAATCATAAGTCCCGCCACGGGACCGAGCGCAAAGCCTCCTATAACAGCCGGCAAGTCCGATATGTCGATTTTCAGGAATTCAGGAAAGAACATTATCGGAAATTCTATGAACATTATCAAGAAAGACATTACTCCTAGCATTGAGATTTTAACCAGGTTCGAGGTTGTAAAAAGCCTGCCTGGATTTAGTTTTGCCGCTTTATCCATTATGAACCCTCCGCATTAGTCGGCCGAATTGTAGACGATACTGCCGTCAACTATAGTCATGCTTACGACACTTTTTACATCCAGCGGGTGCCCGTCCCATATGACTATGTCCGCATCCTTGCCTTCCTCTATGCTGCCTATCTTCTCACCCAGCCCGAGTATCCTCGCCGGATTAATTGTTATGGCTTCAAGAGCCTTTTGCTCGTCCATTCCAGCCTTTATTGCAAGAGCTGCGCAGAGCGGAAGGTACTGTATAGGCACAACCGGGTGGTCTGTAATCAGTGCAACCTGAACGCCTGCGTTGCTAAGTACGGCAGCCGTCTTGAAATCAAGATTCTTGAGCTCTATCTTTGACCTTTCGCATAGCGACGGCCCAACTAGTGCCGGATAGCCTTCTTTAGCTATGTGGTTTGCAATAAGGTGACCTTCTGTGCAGTGATCGAGGGTAAGTTCCAGATCGAACTCCTTGGCTATTCTTATGGCTGTAAATATGTCATCCGCCCTGTGGGCGTGAGCCTTAAGCGGAGCCTTTTTTTCAAGCAGCGGAATGAGTGCATCCAATTTTATGTCGTATTCCGGCCTGTCGGCTTCCTCGTCTGACACGTAATCGAGCATGTCCTCGTGGTAGTTTACAGCTTTTTTGAGCGTCTCCCTTATGAGCGCAGCAATCGCCATGCGCGTTTGGGGCGCCCTGTCATCCTTTCCATAAACACTCTTTGGATTCTCTCCGAAGGCTATCTTAAAGCCCGCAGGGTCCTTTATTATCATCTCGTCTATCCTGTCTCCCACAGCCTTGACTACTACGAACTGTCCTCCCATAACATTGGCGCTTCCAGGACCTGTGGCAACCGTAGTGATTCCGCCCTCAAGCGCCTCTTTGAAGTTCCTGTCCATAGGATTGATTCCGTCTATTGCTCTAAGGTGGGGAGTTACCGGATCTGTCTCCTCGTTGCCGTCCGCACCTTCAAAACCCATCCCGTCTTCCCATAGCCCCATGTGAGTATGCGCATCTATGAAGCCCGGGAAAACAAGTTTTCCCGAGGCGTCTACGACCTGCATGTCACTTGTGGCCTCTATGTCTTTTGCAATCATGGCTATTTTGCCTGATTTGACAAGTATGTCGGCCGAGTCAAGCACGCCGTTTGCCATTGTGTGCACCTTGCCATTTTTAATAAGTAGCATACTGTTCTCCTTCCAATTTATCATCTATATTTCCTTCATGCTGAGGGATACCTTCCCCTTTTCATGGTTTACCTCTATAATCCTTACATTAATTATGTCTCCTACGCTGAGAACCTCCATAGGATGCTTTATGAACCGCTCGCATATCTGCGAAATGTGAACAAGTCCGTCATTTTTTATCCCTATGTCCACGAACGCCCCAAAATCGACAACGTTCCTTACAGTGCCCGATAGCACCATGCCCACCTTCAGGTCCTCTATGCTGAGCACATCGCTTCTGAGTATCGGCTTTGGCATTTCGTCTCTAGGATCTCTGCCCGGCTTCAGCAACTCCGTAATTATATCAGCCAGAGTGAGCTCTCCTATGCCGGTTTGCTCGCAAAGCGCTTTGATGTCTATGTCCTTCCTGTCTATAGAAACCCTTGCGGCTCCGCTTATGTCTATGCCCAGAATCTCGAGCAGCCTCACTGCAGCCCCATATGACTCCGGGTGTACAGCCGTGTTGTCAAGCGGATTTGCGCCGCCGTGTATCCTAAGGAAACCTGCGCACTGCTCAAACGCCTTGTCTCCAAGTCTTTTGACCTTCTTAAGCTCCTGCCTGCCATTGAATCTTCCGTTCTCGTCCCTGTATGCGACTATGTTTTTGGCGATTGACTCCGATATTCCCGATACATACCTCAGCAGGGATACTGTTGCAGTGTTTATGTCCACGCCTACCGAGTTGACACAGTCCTCGACCACGCCTTTAAGCGCCTCGTCGAGCCTTTTCTGGTTGAGATCGTGCTGGTACTGGCCTACGCCTATGCTCTTTGGGTCTATTTTGACAAGCTCCGCCATGGGGTCCTGCAGCCTTCTGCCTATTGATATGGCTCCCCTTATTGAAACGTCTATGTCTGGGTATTCTTCATTTGCAAGCTTAGATGCGGAATATACGGATGCCCCGGCCTCGCTGACTATAGTGTAGTGGACTGCCCTGTTCAGGTCCTTTATTGATTCCGCCACGAACGATTCCGTCTCGCGCGAGGCCGTGCCGTTGCCTATGGATATTATGTCCACCTCATGCTTTTCTATGAGCCTTAGCATTTCCTGTTTTGACTTTTCAGTCTCGTTTCTGGGTGCGTTTGGATATATTGTCGAATATTCAAGCAGCTTGCCCGTCTCGTCGAGTACGCTGAGCTTGCAGCCCGTCCTGAAGCTCGGGTCTATCGCCAGCACCCTTGCATCCCTGACTGGGGGAGCCATTATAAGGCCCTTAAGATTCTTTCCAAAAAGAGCTATGGCATTCTCCTGGGCTCTTTCCGTCAGACCGCTGCGCAGCTCCCTTTCTATAGACGGCTGTATGAGCCTTTTGTATGCGTCCTCTATAGCCTCTTCCATATACTGTGTACACTCGTTTGCAGACTTTATCTCCTTCGACTTGAGATATTCGACTATCCTCTCGTCAGGGAATACAAGTTTGACCCGGAGGAATTTCTCGCTTTCCCCCCTGTTTATGGCGAGTATCCTGTGGTCTGCCGCCTTTGAAATCGGCTCACTGAAGTCATAGTAGTTTGAGTAGACAGAATCGCTGTCCTTGTCTGTTGCCTGAGAACTTAATACGGCCGTCTTCAGACAAAGCTCCCGTATCCACTGCCTGTATGCAGCGTTGTCAGATACACCCTCAGCTATTATATCCTTCGCGCCAGCCATGGCAGCCTCTTCTGAATCCACTTCCTTTTCAGCGTCTATAAAACTCGCTGCAAACTCCAATATGCTGCTTCTTCCTTCTATTATGGCCTGTGCAAGAGGCTCAAGACCTCTCTCCCTTGCCTTCTCAGCCCTTGTGCTCTTTTTCTGCTTGTAGGGCCTGTATAGGTCCTCTACCTTTTGCAAGATGTCAGCCTTGTTTATGGCCTTTTCAAGTTCCGCTGTAAGCTTGCCTTGCTCGCCTATTATCCGTATTACTTCCTGCTTTCTCTCTTCAAGATTTCTAAGGTAAGTGAGCCTCTCGTACAGTTGCCTTAATATTTCATCGCTCAGGCCGCCTGTCATTTCCTTCCGGTACCTTGCAATGAATGGTATGGTGTTGCCTTCATCTATAAGCTTTATGGCATTTTCAACCTGTCCCTTTTTAACGCCAAGCTCTTTTACAAGCATGCTTGTAATCATTTTTTCATCTCCCGTCTAAAGTAATGCCATAAAGATTATATCACAAAGCAAAATATAGTTCAGAAAGAGTTTTATTCTACTTATCACTTTTAACACGGATTTTTTCAAATGCCTCCACAAGCCCGTAAACCAGCTCGAACAGCATTTGTGAATCATTTTGGCTTGACTCCTCTAAATAAACATCCTGCTGTTCATCATTGTTTTTTAAATCCTCTATTCTAGTGTTTTCCATGCTCAATCCCTCTTTCGGCGCATAAACAGCCCCGCTTTTTATATTCCGCTCATCAAGTATTGGCTGTTGCTCAGTTTTTAGATTGTTACATCTATCCCTAATTTCCCTTTAGGCTCTGCTTCTCCAGCTTGAACTTTATTTCCCTCTATTTTTTCGACATTCGAGAGCATATAGCCGCTCTCCTCGACCGCCCTTCTTATGAGGCTTTCCGACAGCGCAATATCCCCTTTTGTAATATCTCCACGCATTACCTTTATGCCGACAGCACCATTTTCTATATCTACATCCAGAACCGTATCTTCAGCAGCATCATTCCGTATTCTTATAATGAGGCTGACGTTTTCGGGGTCTACTTCATCTCTTTCCATGTTCTTTTTCTCACGTATATATATATTCACCCTTAGCGGCATTCCGGCAACTTCCGCTGGTATGTCAAGCGCTTTGCCAGCTGGATGCAGCTTCTCAATAGATGGTTTGTCGTCTTTTGACTGTTTTTGAGCTTCTTCAAGCAGCTTTTTTATGCCCGCGCTATCATTTCCCAGATCCTTTTTCATCTGCTCAAGAGATGTTTTTATAATTTCATCAAGCTCTGTTTGGACTGTGTTCCCCTTCAACATTTCACTCTTTATTTTCTGGGTGATTCTGCTTATCTCGCCTGCCGCCTTCAAAAGGTCATCCCTGCTTGAGCTAACCGAATCGCCTTTTATCCCCAGCATTTTTTCTATGCTTCTTGAAATGCTTCCAAGTATCGATACACTCAATGAATCTCCCGATATACTCATTGCAACAGCAGTAATATTTGAAAATGAAACCTCGCCCTTTTGGGCTGCCGCGTATGCAGAGACGGCTCCTTTATGCTGCACCGCCAGATTTATTCTCTCGATTAGTCCATCTATTTTGAATTCATCAGCAATGCTCCTTATAGCCTGCTGATTTGAAACTTCCTTAAACATGCTGCTCTTTATAATATCGGAATGCGTCGCTGAAGCCGCCTCCATTGCAACAAATCTGGCCATATCTCTTATATCGGTCTTTTCAAGCTCCATTCCGGCTCGCACAGCAGCTGCGGCGGCATATGCATCCATGCCGCTTTGAACAGTCCTTATTGAGTTTAGTATTTCTCCTGTATCACTAACCGCGGCCTTATCCAACGGGAGCCCAAGCCTTATCATCTCCTTGCATATCCTCATGTTGCCCGGAGAGTCTTGAATTCCAAGAGTCTTAAGCCTCAAACCAATATCGGCTTCGAGTTTTTCAAGCTGCCTGTCAGAAGGAGGCTCCGAATAAAGGAAACCTGCCGAATATGCACTTACAAGGCTTTTGTTTGAAGGTTCTATTGCCGAGTTTTTTATTCCGCTTACAATGCTGTATATGTTTGAAATTGTCGGCTCTATGTTTTTTGCTACAAGCAGGGCAATGTTCCGTTCGATGGATGCCTCTATTGCCATCAGCTTATAAATTGCGCCCTTCACCTCTTCTACTACGGCTCTCGAGGGCTCTACTCCGATTATATGCAGCGCCTTTATTATGTCGGTTACATCCTTCCCCATCCTGCTTCCGAAAATCTTTTTTGCAATCGCCTCTGCCTCTTCAGTGGAAATATCATTTTTTCCAAGAAATGCATCTCCGGCCCTGTCTTCGCCAAGCCCCCCTATAACTTCTGCAAGCTCAGGAAGCTTTATATTCTCAATATCCAGCCCCGATTCCACAAGGATTGCCGCCTTCTGCGGGGTAACGGAGCTCCCTATGGCTTCTATCGATGATTCGACTTTAATAAACTCAGCTACTGCTGATGCAGTTATGCTTATGCCCGCTATTTCAAGCTGCATTGCAGCCTCTATGTTTTTTTCGCTCGCTGCAATTCCAATATTCTGGAGTATCCTTGCATATCTTGAGTTTTCAACGTCAAGCGTTGCCTTCTCCTGCTTTTGCCTCTCAGCATCGTGTTCCTTTATTGTCTTGATGTCTTTTTTCTCGAACTTTACAGCATCTCCAACATTTGCCGCAACAGGATTCTTGAGCACAACGTCATACAAGACTCCGCTGACAGACTTGAGTGTCAAACTTGTTTTACATTCATCCATGCTCTCAATTTTACCCGATACACCGGTAAACGACACGCCGGAGTATCGCTCGTTTATGTTTTTAGCCGTCTTTGCTGATACTGTAAGACTCTCTATGTTCAAGCCTATCCCGCCTTTTTCCATTGATTGATGACCACACTTATTTTATCGTCAGATTGCAAAATTATATTAGTGAATGTACCTCAGTTCACAAGCTAGTTAGGACATGTTGTTCCATTTCGAATAGTACTATATATTTATTGATAAAAATATTTTTGCATGGTAGAATTTACTAGATGGGTTCTATACAGACTGTAGGCAGGGATGTGATTTTATGCAGGGTATTAATAATATTTCAGGCATCGTCAGCACAGGCGATATTAAAAAAACGCAACTTCAAGGCAAGCAACTGCAGCAGTTTGAAAAGAGCGAGTTTCTTAAGAAATTCGAAAAGATAAAATCAGACGATGTAAGGGACAAGATAGAATCCTTGTATGAAAAGATAGTTGAGAAATCTGAAAGCCTAAAAAACAACCTTTATCTAAAGGATGTGCTTGAATATAAAAAACTTGTAAAAGAACTCCTTTCTGTAGCCGTTGAAAATTCACACAGCTTTGCCCAGCAGAATCTGCTCGACAGAAGGGGCAGGCACAGGATGTATTCAATAGTCAAGCAGGTCGACAGGGAACTCGACATTATAACCAAGGAGTTTCTAAAGGATCAGCTTGATCACGTGAATATTCTAAAGCGCATAGACGGCGTAAAAGGTCTTTTGCTCGATATCATAATGTAAAAAATGGAAGGGACATCCCTTCCATTTTTTGTTTGGCTTTTTATTGTTCCCAGTCTACTTTGCTGTTTTTATCCACTTGAGATATTCGTTAATGAATATGTCTATGTTGCCGTCCATCACCGACTGGACGTTGCCAACCTCGACATTTGTCCTGTGGTCCTTTACCATGTTGTAAGGATTGAACACGTAGGATCTTATCTGGCTTCCCCAGCTTATCTGAGAATATTCGCCCTGTATGTCCTCTATGCGCTCCTTCTTTTCAAGCTCCTTTATCTCAACGAGCTTTGACATTAGCATCTGCATGGCCATTTGCTTGTTGCTGTGCTGCGACCTTTGATTCTGACACTGGACTACTATCCCCGTAGGTATATGAGTTATCCTCACAGCGGAATCAGTCTTGTTGACGTGCTGACCTCCGGCTCCCGAAGCTCTGTAGGTGTCTATCTTCAGATCGGAAGGATTGATCTGGATGCTCGCATCCTCCTCAATTTCGGGTATTACATCCAAGGATGCGAACGATGTATGCCTCTTGCCCGAAGGATCGAAGGGCGAAATCCGCACTATCCTGTGAACGCCCTTTTCCCCTTTGAGATATCCGTATGCATTCATACCTTCCACTAGTATAGTGGCGCTTTTTATCCCGGCTTCCGGGTCTGAAATCATGTCTATAACAGAAGTAGTATATCCCTTCTGCTCGGCCCATCTTTTGTACATCCTGAGGAGCATTTGAGCCCACTCCTGGGCATCGAGCCCTCCCGAGCCTGCATGTATTGAAAGTATTGCATTGTTCTTGTCGTACTCTCCCGACAGAAGAGTCTTTATTCTTATGCTGGCTATCTCCCGCTCAAGCTCTTCTATGGCCTGCTTTACTTCCTTTTCTGTGGCTTCGTCATCCTCTTCGATTGCCATTTCAAGAAGTATCTGAATATCCTCATACGATGATTCCAATCTTTCAAAGCCATCTATTTCTTCCTTCATAATCTTGTTGGACTGCAGGGTCTTCTGGGCCCTTTCGTTGTCATCCCAGAAGCCCTGGCTAGCCATGGCTTTTTCCTGCTCATCCACCAAGTCCTTAAGCTTTGCTATGTCAAAGAGAAACCAAAAGCTCCTTTATTGACTCACTCATCTCCTGGATTTTCTGGTTGTATTCTTGAATATTAAGCATATGCTTCCCCCTATGAGTTCTTTCCACAGCACTTCTTGTACTTCTTGCCGCTGCCGCATGGGCAAAGATCGTTTCTTCCCACCCTATCGTCCTTTACAACTGTTGTCTGGCTCGGAGAATCAAGATCGGCAGAGCTTTGAGAAAGGTGGTCTACGTCTATAACCTGCTTCCTTTCTATGCGCTCCTCGAGCGAGAATCCAAACATGAATTTTATTGTGTCTTCCTGTATGCTTTTTATCATCTCTTCGAACATGTCAAAGCCCTCGAACTGGTATGCCCTTACAGGGTCCTCCTGTCCTACTGCCCTTAGACCTATTCCCTGCCTTAGCTGCTCCATGGCGTCTATATGGTCAACCCACTTAGTATCAACAACCTGAAGGAGTATAATCCTTTCAATCTCCCTCATCCTTTCCTCGCCAATGAGCTCTTCCTTTTGCTCATAAAGCGATGCAGAAAGGTCAAGCAGCATGTCTTTTATCTTTTCCCTGTCAAGATTTTCTATGTCGCCAAAATCAATGCTGTCCTTTGGAAGATAGGCAGAGTACATGTACTCCTTTAGTCCTTGCAGATCCCACTCTTCCGGATAGCTGCCTTCCGCAGTAAAACGCTCCACCGAGTAGTCCACTATCTTTTGAATCATGGACATTATGTTTTCCCTTATGTTTTCACCTTCAAGGACGCTTCTTCTTTCCTTGTATATTATCTCCCTCTGCTTGTTCATTACGTCGTCAAACTGGAGAACGTGCTTTCTTATTCCAAAGTTCCTGCCCTCTACCTTCTTTTGGGCATTTTCAATCGATTTTGACAGCAGCGAATGCTCTATAGGCATGTCGTCTTCCATTCCCAGCTTGTCAACAACACTTCTTATCTTTTCGCTTCCAAACAGTCTCATCAGGTTGTCTTCAAGGCTTATAAAGAATCTTGACATACCCGGGTCTCCCTGACGTCCGGCACGACCTCTGAGCTGATTGTCTATCCTTCGAGACTCATGCCTTTCAGTACCAAGTATGCAAAGGCCGCCTGCCGCTTTGACTTTTTCCTGCTCCTCGTCTGTTTGCTTTTTGATGTCATAGTATATTCCCTTGTATTTGTCCTTGGCTTCTATTACTTCAGGATCTTCCGTATCTATGAAGCTTGTAGCCAGCGATATGATGTGATCGCTATAGCCAAGCTTCCTCATCTCTTTTTTCGCCATGAACTCAGGATTACCTCCAAGCACTATGTCGGTACCCCTTCCTGCCATGTTTGTAGCTATAGTCACAGAACCAAGCGTTCCTGCCTGTGCTACAATTTCAGCCTCTCTCTCGTGCTGCTTGGCATTTAGCACCTGGTGCCTTACACCCTTTCTCTTGAGCATGTTAGAGAGCATTTCAGACGTTTCTATAGCTATGGTACCTACAAGTATAGGCTGACCCGTCCTGTATCTCATCTCAATTTCATCTACAACAGCCTTGAACTTGCCCTCGTCAGTCTTGTATACACTGTCGGCCTCGTCCTTTCTGGCTATAGGCCTGTTAGTTGGAATCTGGACTACGTCCATGCCGTATATCGACTTGAACTCCTCTTCCTCAGTCTTGGCCGTACCCGTCATACCGGAGAGCTTCTTGTACATCCTGAAGTAGTTCTGGAACGTTATGCTCGCAAGCGTCTGCGATTCCCTTTGAACCTCCAGGCCTTCCTTAGCCTCTATCGCCTGGTGGAGGCCATCGGAATATCTTCTTCCGAACATTAGTCTTCCTGTGAATTCGTCTACTATTACTATCTCGCCATCTTTTATGACATAGTCCACATCAAGCTTCATTAGGTTGTGAGCCTTGAGAGCCTGGTTGATGTGGTGAGATATCTCCATATTTGTGGGATCTGACAGGTTTTCTATGTTGAAATATTTTTCAGCCTTAGCAACTCCGTTTTCGGCAAGCATTACGGAATGGCCTTTTTCATCGACAGTGAAATCAACAGTCTCTTCCTTGTACTCCCTGTTGAATCTGTCCTGCTTGTCCTCTGTAGGGTCGAGTATTCTGCCTTTCAGCATCTGCACAAAAGTGTTTGCCTCATGGTAAAGGCCCGTAGACTTGTCCCCAGGTCCTGAGATTATAAGAGGAGTCCTGGCCTCATCTATAAGTATGGAGTCAACCTCGTCGACTATGGCAAAGTTGAGCTCTCTTTGTGTCATGTTCTCCTTGTATATGACCATGTTGTCCCTTAAGTAGTCAAAGCCGTACTCGTTGTTTGTACCGTATGTTATGTCGCAGTTGTACGCAGCCTTCTTCTGCTCAGGCGTCTGCCCGTGCACAACAACACCTACCGTAAGGCCGAGGAATTCATATATGCTGCCCATCCACTCCTTGTCACGCTTTGCAAGGTAATCGTTGACAGTTACAACGTGAACGCCCTTGCCCGATAGCGCGTTAAGATAAACTGGAAGCGTGGCCACAAGCGTCTTACCTTCACCAGTCTTCATCTCAGCTATTCTTCCCTGGTGAAGAACTATACCTCCAATTAGCTGCACCCTGTAGTGCCTCATTCCAAGCACCCTCTTGGCTGCCTCTCTCATTGTGGCAAAAGCCTCCGGCAGTATGTCATCAAGCGCCTCGCCGCCAGCTACTCTGTCCTTTAGCTTCTGAGTCACGCCCCTTAGCTCGGCATCGCTCATGCCTGTAAAATTAGGTTCTAATGCCTCTATCTTATCTACTATTTTTTCGATTTTTTTGATTTCTCTTTTATTTCCCCCGAATAATTCTTTAATAAATTCCATGCTTAGTCCCTCGTTTCAAGATTCTATTTTTATTTCAATAGCCTGATTGGGCTGTTTGGACTGCTTGCTTTCTGAAATTATGCAACAGTCCTTTTTATCCCATAACTATTATTTTATCATAAAATATATGTTATAGATGTTTTTTTTGATTTTACTGATGTTAAGGTTTTGTGATGTGGGATTTGCGTTGCTGCTTTAGCTTTCTGACTCTGCATGATAAATTTGGCGCCCTGATTTATCATTGCAGAGCCACGCAGTCATGTGCGCTGTTTTCCCTTCCCTTCCCAACCCCAACTGTGTGACGCTTTTTATTTTTTGCGGCACTTGGAGCAGCCTGCTATTTTGATTCGTTCATACAAATAAAAAAAGCCGGGCTACGCATAGTCGGCTCGTTACATATGGGTGGATCTCTTGCATCAAGAATCCAAACAGAATAAAGCAGGCCTGATTTAATGAGTTGCAAGGCCGCTTGTCATGTACGCACTTTGCAGCGTAAATCCGATGAACAAATGCCAGGTCTTTTTGAGGCTTGTTTTGATGAGATTGCAGGCGAAGCGTATGCGCAAAGCCGCAGAATTTTGAGTGTCCGAAGCACAGCGAGTTCTCAAAATTCAAGAGCTTTGAAATATGCGAGCCCTTGCAGTCTCCAAAACGAGACAGAAGACCGGCGTTTTCATCGGATTATAGCTGGCTTGAAGCGCCAGAAACCCAAAAACGCAAAAAAAGCGCAAAAAAATAAAAAGATTACGCAGCCACGACCTACTCTCCCAGGACCCTTCGATCCAAGTACCATCGGCGCTAAGGAGCTTAACTTCTGTGTTCGGCATGGGAACAGGTG
>Ga0228535_1000642_pt1 | contig 86641 bp, 66 predicted proteins | sample SJ1metagenome_FD_168457 | JGI IMG/M metagenome (GOLD analysis project Ga0228535, IMG submission 168457) | Enriched culture of PCE-dechlorinating microbial communities from Ithaca, New York, USA - SJ1 | ecosystem: Engineered > Modeled > Simulated communities (microbial... > Unclassified | place...
CTTGTATTCATAAGCTATATTGTTTAAGTTAAGATTGTTATCTCTCAAAAACAAAGTTAACTAAAATGATATAGCTTTTTTACTGGACTACCTATCCGTCTTTTCCAAGTTTAAACATAGGAACTAAATTAATAATGTTTTGTTGTCTATCTTGTTTCCCGGTTTTTTTATGACTTTAATAAACTGTTTAACCAACTTTGCGTCTTTAACAGCGGGGCTGATTTCAAATTTACTGTTGATATCTACTCCGATGCATTTCGGGTACGAGAAAGTTTTTAATGCTTCTGCATCGCCCGGTGTTATGCCGCCGCTCAGTAAAAAAAACGTATTACCACGGTAATTTAAAAGAGTCTCCCAGTTAAATTTCTCCCCCGAACCGCCGTACAACGATGTTTGGGTATCGAACAGAAAATAGTCGCATTTGCCGTGATAGGGCTCCACCTCTTCCTCCTTGAATTCATCGCCGACCCGGAAGGATTTGATTACTTTTACCCCGCTTCGGCGTATATTCTCACAAAATCCGGGCGATTCATTGCCATGAAGCTGTACCAGATCCAATCCGAAAAGAGATATCGTTTCACTAATTTTTTCTTTCGGCGCGTTCACAAAAACTCCAACTCGTTTGGATTTCCTGGGTAAATAGTCCGGAACCTCATGCACAAAACGCGGTGATTCCGGATAAAAAATAAATCCTATCCAATCCGCTCCCGCTTGTTCTACTTCGCGGATGTTGGTTGCTTCGCGCATCCCGCATACTTTAACTAATTTCATGTGTATATTTTGTTATTGTAGCACTCCTTTTATAAATTCTTCCAGGCTTGCACCGGGATTAGCTGATCGCATGAAGTTTTCTCCGATAAGAAATCCCCGGTATCCGGCTTTGCGTAACTCTTTTACCGTTTCTGGGTTTGAAATTCCGCTTTCCGATACCCAGACGGCATCCCGAGGCAACAACTCTACCATTCTGTACGACTTTTTCAGGTCCGTTACGAAAGTACCCAGGTTCCGGTTGTTGATGCCGATAATGGTGGTTTCGGGAGAAGTGTATTCAATTTCCTTCTCATCATGAAGCTCCAGTAAAACCTCCAAACCCAGTTGTTTCGATAACCGGATAAACCGATGCGTTTCTTCTATGCTCAGTGCTGCAGCAATAAGTAAGATGGCGCTTGCACCCGATAACCGGGCTTGCAGGATCTGGTATTCGTCTATGATAAATTCTTTGCGTATTACCGGTATTTTTGCCTGTCGGGCTGCATGCTGCAAATCGGCAAGCGTGCCGCCAAAATAGGTTGAATCGGTCAGTACCGATAGTGCAGTGGCTCCGGCAACCTCATATCCTTTAGTTACATTCCCTGCGTTGGCATGTTGATTTATCCATCCCTTGCTTGGCGAACGGCGTTTAAACTCTGCAATGATTCCTGTACTGGATTGCAGCAACGCATCCTTGAGGGAATAGATGGGTAAATGGCAGTCTGCCAGTTCCCGTTCCAGCAGGGAATAAGGTATGCTGTTTTTTTGTGCCGCTATTTCGTTCCGTTTGTGGGCGATTATTTCATTTAGAATATCTTTCATATGGGTGGCTTATCTGTTTATTTCCACGAATTTCTTGAGCGCATTCAATGCCTTTTTCCCGTACAACGAGTTTTTGGCAATCTCAATACACTCCGCAATCGTTTTTTTGTTTTCGATGATCTGAATGGCAAATGCGGCATTGGCAATAACCACATCCATCTGGGGTTGCGTTGCCGTACAGTTGAGTACCCTGTTGAATACAGAAACCACATCTTCGATTGTGTTTCCTCCGAAAATTTCTTCCTGTCTCACACGATTAAACCCCAGCTCTTCGGGCATAAAAAGTTGTTCTCCCTTGTTGGTCACCACTTTGAATTGCCCGGTGAGTGAAATTTCATCATAACCGTCCAGGCTGTGAACGATACCGAATTTTTTTCGGCTTGCCTGGTAAATATAGCTGTACAGCCGCGACATCGATAAATCGTAGACGCCCAGCAACTGATACTCCGGATCGGAAGGGTTGATGAGCGGTCCGAGTACATTGAAAAAGTTTCTCACGCCCAGGCTTTTCCTCACCGGGGCGACCGCTTTTAGGGCAGGGCTGAAGAAAGGCGCGTGAAGGTACGCGATGTTAGCGGCCTCGATGCTTTTTCTCAGGATGTGGATGTCGGTTGTGAATTTGACCCCTTGCTGTTCCATGGCGTTGCTCGAGCCGCTGACCGAAGTGGCACCGTAATTTCCGTGTTTCACAACGGGGTATCCGGCTCCGGCAACTACAAAACAGGCCGAAGTGGAAATGTTGAACGTGTTTTTCCCATCGCCACCAGTACCTACAATATCAATGGCCTTGTACTCTTTTAGGTCGACGGGAACCCGCATCTCCACCAGCGCTTCGCGGAAACCGAGCACTTCTTCTACCGAAATGCTGCGCATCAGAAATATGGTGATAAGTGCCGCCACCTGTGTGTCGGGCACTTCTCCCCTCACGATTGCTATCAATAATTCGCGCGATTCGTCGCGGCTCAGGTACTGATAATCCAGTAGTTTGACAAGTATATGTTTCATTTTTCTAAAAAGTTTTTTATGATTTCCGTGCCCAACGGGGTAAGGACAGATTCGGGATGAAACTGAACGCCGTGAATGTCTAATGTTTTGTGTTTCAAAGCCATTATGTTGCCCGATTCATCTGTGGCCGTAATCTCCAGATGGGAGGGAAAGTTTTTGTCCGATACAATCCAGGAATGGTACCGCCCCACTTCTATCCGGGTTGGGAGGGCATCGAAGATATAATCGCTGCCTACCATCCTGATGGGTGTTTGCAGGCCGTGGTGCACCAGGGGAGTATTCTCGAGGGTGGCGCCAAAGGACAATCCGATCGCCTGATGCCCCAGGCAAACCCCCAGCATGCTTTTGCCCGGCGCATATCGGTGGATTAGCGGTAACAGGTCTCCTGCTTCCTCCGGAATTCCCGGACCGGGTGAAAGAATGATTTTGTCGTATCTATCCACATCGTCCAGATCGATTTTATCGTTCCGGATAACGTCTATATCGGTGTACCCAAGCTCCCGGACGACGTGTCGCAGGTTGTAGGTGAAGGAATCGTAATTATCGAATATCAGAATTTTCATTTTTTTAAGACAGTTAGACAGTTTTAGCTTCACACATTATTCAACTTCTCCGCGAGGTCAATTGCTTTCTTCAAGGCCCCCAGTTTGTTTTTAACTTCCTGGAGCTCGTTCTCTTCGATGCTCTGCGATACAATCCCTGCGCCTGCCTGATACCAGAGCTGGTTATTCCGGCTTACAAACGTGCGGATGGTTATGGCCTGGTTGATATCGCCGTTAAATCCGATAAACCCGATGCAGCCGCCATATGCCCCGCGGTTGTGTTCCTCGATCTCCGATATCAGTTGCATGGCCCTCACCTTGGGTGCTCCCGATAATGTCCCGGCCGGGAAGGTATCGAAAAACGCCTGGACGGGATTAACGTCCTCATCGAGCGTGCCGCTTACGCGGGAGACCAAATGAATGACATGCGAATAATACTGTACTTGCCGGTAAAAATCGAGTTTTACTTTGTGTGCGTTTCGGCTCAGATCGTTCCGGGCCAGATCGACTAGCATCACGTGTTCGGCATTTTCTTTCGGGTCGCTTTTGAGGCGTTCGGTAGCTTCCGCGTCCTCCTGAAGGTTCCCTGTTCGCTTAGCCGTTCCGGCAATAGGGTCTATGCTGATGGTTTTACCCTTGATCTGACAATGTGTTTCGGGTGAAGAACCGAAAATGCGAAAACCGCCGAAATCAAAGTAGAAGAGATAGGGGGACGGGTTGATGGTTCGCAGTGCGCGGTAAACCTTAAAGTCGTCTCCCGAAAATTCCTGCACGAAGCGTCGCGAGAGAACGATCTGAAACACATCGCCCCGGTGGCAGTGTTCAATGCCCTGCCGGACATAAGACTTGAACAGGTCGTCGGTAATGGGGCTCGATTCCTGACCGTGAATAAAAAAGTCGTACGATGCAAAATTCCGGGCATTGATAAGGCTCTCCACCTTGTAGAGTTTGCTTTCCTCTTCATTGCCAAGCAGTTCGATCAGCAGCAGTTCGTCTTTCTGATGATTAAAAACCATCAGGTATTTATAGAGGATATACCGCATGTCGGGGGCGTCGTTACGGTCCTCGGTACTCTCCTTGACGTTGATCCCCTCGGTATATTTCACACAGTTGAACGTAGTATAGCCAAAAAGCCCCGTCAGGGAGGAGTTGTCGCCGTTTATGCAGAAGTTGTTGATGAAATTGTTTAATGCCCCGGAAATGGTAAACTCTCCGGATATCCTGTTCCTGACGGTGTTCCCGTCGGGATAGGTTTCGATGCACTCGCCCCGGTTTATGTCGATATGCGCCATGGGATTCAGCCCGATGTACGACGTGCTGTTTTCGTTGGCATGATAATCGGAACTTTCGAGCAATGCCGATTGGGGAAAGGCATCCCGGATTTTCAGATAAAGGCTTACCGGTGTATGCAGGTCGCCCATGACCTTTTTGCAGTTTGTTGTGAATTTGTAAGTCATATTTTTTAGATTGAAAGAGATTGAAAGAGATTGAAAGAGATTGAAAGAGATTGAAAGAGATTGAAAGAGATTGAAAGAGATTGAAAGAGATTGAAAGAGATTGAAAGAGATTGATTTCCAGACTGTATACAACAACCTGTTTTCAATCTTAAATCAATCTGCATCAATCCGTTTAAAGTAAGTCTCCAGGTCTTTATCCCCCCTTCCCGAAAGTGTCAGGACAACTATGTCGGACGGTTTGAAAGTGATTTTATCGAGCGCAGCGAGTGCGTGAGCCGACTCCAATGCAGGGATAATGCCTTCATAACGCGTAAGTTCGAAAGCGGCTTTTAGGGCTTCGTCATCGTTTACGGCAACTACCTGTGCCCGCCGGGTAGTTGTCAGGTGGGCGTGGATGGGCCCAATACCCGGATAGTCCAGCCCGGCGGAAATGGAATAAGGTTCCGTGATTTGTCCGTCTTCCGTTTGCATCACCAACGTTTTGCACCCGTGGATAATTCCAATAGAGCCCATTTGTATGGTGGCTGCCGTTTCTCCGCTGTCGATTCCCTTGCCGCCTGCTTCGGCGAGTACGATTTTCACCGCATCATCGTTCAGGAAGTGATAGATGGTTCCCGCAGCGTTGCTTCCCCCTCCCACGCAGGCGAAAAGATAATCGGGAACGGCACGGTTTTCCTTTTCCATCAGCTGCTTCCTGATCTCTTCACTGATGACTGATTGTAACCGGGCTACCATATCGGGATAGGGGTGAGGCCCAACGGTGGATCCGATGATATAATGTGTGTCCGTCGGGTTGCAGCACCAGTCGCGGATGGCTTCGTTGGTAGCATCCTTCAACGTCATGTTCCCCGAAGTAACCGGAACGACCGTTGCACCCAGCATCTGCATCTTCTTGACGTTTACGGCTTGGCGTTCCACATCGGTTTTTCCCATATAAACAATACATTCCATCTGCATCAAAGCACAAACAGTAGCGGTTGCCACACCGTGCTGCCCGGCACCCGTCTCGGCGATAATTCGGGTTTTCCCCAATCGTTTAGCAACAAGAATCTGGCCGACTGTATTGTTGATCTTGTGTGCCCCGGTATGGTTTAAGTCTTCCCGTTTGAGGTAGATGCTGCATCCGTGTTTACCGGAAAGGTACCCAGACCGGTAAAGCGGAGAAGGCCTGCCTACGTAATCCCGGAGAAGCTGGTCAAAATCTTTTTTAAACGATTCGCTTTCCAGGATTCTGAGATAGGCGTCCTGCAATTCGGTAACGCATCTGTGAAGGATTTCAGGAATATAGGCTCCGCCAAATTCACCGTAAAATCCGGACTTATCTACTGAAAAATTCTGCATATACTGTTTTTTTTGTTTGATACCAACGAAAAGAGCCTGTCGCAGGTGCGACAGGCTCTTCTATGTTTATTGTTATTGAGTTCTTGCTATAGATACGACTGCTTCCCTTACGACCGGTTGAGTTGTAAGTAGCGCCACCAATATCCGTTAGCAAGAGAAATGTTCATATTCCAATTATTTTGCTGCAAATGTAGGTTTAAAAAAATAAAAAGCAATGTATTTTTCAAACTTTAACATTTAAAAAATGTTTCTTACATTTAAAACCTGTATCCTATGGAGAAAGAAGAGCGGATAAAAGCCCACGGGCCTTTGGTCTTTGCTTCTGCCGAAGTGGAAGAGACATCAACACGCTCTACCTCCGCAATTTTTTTCCCTCCAATTTCAATGTCGTTCAGGTTCTTTATAATCTCCTGTTTCAGGCTTGCTTGCTCTTCTGCAGACATTTCATGGCTGGAAGTTCCGTTAAATAGGGCTTTGTTCGTGCCGTAGTGAGCACCAATGATTGTCCAGTCAAGCGCGATCCTTTTCTTTTTCCCGGCTAACCATTGTATTCCGATAATTGCTCCCCCACTGTGGGTATTCAAATTACCCTTAAGGTTAATTTCTTGCGGCACACTATTCTGATCTTCAAATTCTATTAAGAGGTTTGAAGCTTTAAAGCGTTCGTATTTGTAATATGGGGCAATATAGAAGCCTTTACCGTAGCCGGATCTGCTTAAGTAAAAACGCACCTCGGGTGTAAAGGAGAACGTGCCAATCCGGATGTCTTCGAGTTGAGGATCATCTGAAAAACGGCTGATATAAGGGACCCCGCCCTGGGGCATAATGTTCACTCCCAGTACGGCGCTGATGTTTTTGCTAATGATCTGTTCTCCGTAAAACCCGAAATTCCGAGTCGCCCACCCCAGGACATTGGCCTTTAGGATGGTTTTGCCTCCCGACAGCAGCCCGTCAGCGGCATTCGATTGTCTGTTAATTTGTTGTGCGTTGACACCACCCATAATCATCAGTGCCAAAAGGGATAATAAAGCTGTTTTTTTCATGTGAGTGTTATTAAAAAGTGATACCGGGATTTTACCGCAAAAACAGGGAAATATTTTTGTAAGAAATAAACGAAAATCCCGGCAAATTGTTCAATAATTTTATATTATTTTTTATAATAAAAAGGTATAGCTGTTAAACTTGAATTTGGTCTGTTGAGTAAAAAATTGTTTCTTTGCTACAGCGTGCGGTCTATTTGGTTCAGTGATATACAGAAGATGTTTCCATCCTGATTATCTACTCGCATTAATAAGGTTGGACGCTGTTTGGTTATCAGGCTTTGAAGGAAAGGGCAGGTCTGCCTTTTTACTGACTTGGGGAATGAGGCACAATATATCGTCTGTTGGAAGATTTGGCCGTAGCAGTAACGGGTACAAAAGTTAAATAAAGAAAATCAGAAAAGGGATGAATTCTAAAAAATCCAAAATAAAATACAGAGTTGAGAAAGATACGATGGGGGAGGTAAAAGTTCCTGCTGATAAACTCTGGGGTGCGCAAACCGCACGTTCGCTCCACAATTTTAAAATAGGAGCGCCTGCTTCCATGCCTCTGGATATTATTTATGGATTTGCGTACCTGAAAAAAAGTGCTGCGTACGCCAATTGCGAGCTGGGGGTGTTGTCGCAGGAAAAACGGGACCTGATTGCGCAGGTGTGTGATGAAATACTGGAGGGGAAGCTGGACGATCAGTTCCCTTTGGTTATCTGGCAGACCGGCTCTGGAACGCAAAGCAACATGAACGTAAACGAAGTGATTGCCAACCGCGCTTATCAGATTTCCGGGAGGGAAGTCGGCGATGGAGAGAAGCCCCTTCACCCGAACGATGATGTAAATAAATCGCAGTCATCCAACGATACGTTTCCAACGGCGATGTCCATTGCCTGCTATAAAAAAATTGTTGAGGTTACCTTGCCGGGATTGCGTGGTTTACAAAGAACACTTGCTGTAAAATCCATCGAAACGGAAGAAGTGGTCAAGATCGGGCGTACTCACTTTATGGATGCTACCCCCCTGACATTGGGACAAGAGTTCAGTGGATATGCTGCTCAGCTGGAATACGGTATAAAAGCCATTGAAACCACCTTGACTCACCTGGCCGAACTGGCTCTTGGCGGAACCGCGGTAGGGACCGGCCTGAATGCTCCCAGAAATTACGATGTCCTCGCAGCAAAATACATAGCGGAGTTTACCGGGTTGCCTTTCGTGACTGCAAAAAATAAATTCGAAGCACTTGCCGCACACGATGCCCTGGTTGAAACGCACGGAGCATTGAGACAGGTGGCGGTTTCGCTTAACAAGATAGCCAATGATATCCGTATGCTTGCATCCGGGCCACGAAGTGGAATTGGAGAGATAACGATCCCTGCCAATGAGCCGGGTTCTTCCATCATGCCGGGGAAGGTGAATCCTACTCAGGCAGAAGCTGTAACGATGGTTTGCGCACAAATCCTGGGAAACGATGTGACGATAGGTGTCGCCGGCATGCAGGGCCATTTTGAATTAAATGTTTTTAAACCGGTTATGGCGGCGAACTTCTTACAGAGCGCCCGCCTTCTTGGAGATGCCGCCGTATCTTTCAATGAACATTGCGTTTCAGGAATAAGGCCGAACTTAGGAAGAATCAAGGCATTGGTGAATAATTCCTTGATGCTTGTAACGGCCTTGAATACAAAAATCGGTTACTACAAGGCGGCCGAGATAGCCAAAGCTGCTCACAAAAACGGAACCACCTTAAAGGAGGAGGCGGTGCGGTTGGGTTATGTTACCGCCGAAGACTTCGATGAATGGGTGAAACCCGGGAATATGACCAAACCTCTGGATTGAACATTTTTACTGAATTTTACTAACTCAATACAATAAAATTACTTTTTATGAGGATAGCTCAACTTTTGATGGTTCTGTTTTATCTAGCAGTGACTTTTTCTGCTGAAGCGCAAACCCGTGTACAATTAACGTTAAAAAAAGGCTGGAAGTTTTCGCGTGAAGACAACGCATCTGCCTCGGGAATAAATTTCAACGATGCCTCTTGGCAGTCGGTGGAGGTGCCCCACGATTGGGCTATTTACGGCCCGTTTGACCGGTCTAACGATATCCACCGGATGGCTATTGTCCAGGACGGTCAGACAAAAGCGACCGAACATTACGGAAGAACGGGCGGACTTCCTTTCACCGGTGTCGGATGGTACAGGAATAGATTCTCGATTCCGGATTTCACCGGTGACAAGCGGGTGAAAATTCAGTTCGACGGGGCAATGAGCAATGCCCGAGTTTACGTCAACGGGAAAGAGGCTGGATATTGGCCGAACGGATACAACACGTTTTATCTTGATATTACTGGTCTTATAAACAACGATGGAAAGGAGAATGTGCTTGCAGTCCGCCTCGAAAATTTTGAAGAACAATCGCGCTGGTATCCCGGTGCGGGACTCTACCGAAACGTTCACCTGATCGTTACGGACAAGACACACATTCCCATCTGGGGGACTTACGTTACAACGCCTGTTGTGGAAAAAGATGTTGCGCGTGTGAATGTCCGCACCCGGGTACATGCCTCCGGAGAAGGCAATCTGAAACTGGTTACCGAGATCCGGGACAAGTCGTTCAATACAATCGCTTCCGCAGAGAATACGCTCTCTAAAGCCGACATGGGTGAATTTTCACAAAACCTGGCCGTGGAAAATCCCCAATTGTGGGGGATTAAACAGCCGAACCTGTATACGGCGGTGTCCAGGCTCTACGAAAACAATCAATTGGTTGACGAGTACACCACGCCTTTCGGCATACGTACCCTGGAGATTAAGCCCAACGAAGGTTTTTACCTGAATGGCGAGAAGACAAAATTTCAGGGCGTATGCCTGCATCACGATTTGGGACCGCTGGGGGCTGCAGTGAACGAAGCTGCCATCCGTCGCCAGATCCGTACGATGCAGGATATGGGTGTAAACGCTATCCGCACTTCACACAATATGCCTGCACCTGAATATGTTCGGATTGCCGATGAAATGGGAATGATGCTGATGGTGGAAACGTTTGACGAATGGGCCATTCCGAAAGTGAAAAACGGCTACAACCGCTATTTTAACGAGTGGGCGGAGAAGGACCTGACGAACGTGCTGCATCATTATCGGAACAATCCCAGTGTGGTGATGTGGTGCATAGGCAATGAAGTAGAGGAGCAAAGTAACAAGCACGGTTCAAGGGTGGCACGTTTCCTGCAAGATATTTGCCACCGCGAAGACCCGACTCGTCCGGTAACCAACGGAATGGACCGTCCCGACCATGTGCTTTCCAACAACATGGGGGCTGTGATGGAGGTTCCAGGATTCAATTATCGTCCGTTTCGTTATCAGGAGGCGTACGACCGCTTACCGCAACAGGTAATCTTAGGCAGTGAAACGGCATCTACGCTTAGTTCCCGAGGGGTATACAAGTTTCCGGTGGAGCGTAAATCCATGGCGCAGTACGATGATCATCAGGCCTCTTCATACGATGTAGAGCATTGCGGTTGGTCGAATCTTCCTGAGGATGATTTTATTCAACACGAAGATTTGCCGTATACCATCGGAGAGTTTATCTGGACGGGCATCGATTACCTGGGAGAACCGACGCCATACTACAGCGCGTGGCCCAGTCACAGCTCCCTTTTTGGCGCGGTTGATCTGGCGGGAATTCCCAAGGACCGTTTTTATCTCTATCGCAGCCACTGGAATAAAGAGGAAGAAACGCTGCACATCCTGCCCCACTGGAATTGGGAAGGGCGTGAAGGGGAAGTGACGCCCGTTTTTGTGTACACCAGTTATCCGTCGGCAGAGTTGTTTATCAACGGGAAAAGCCAGGGAAAACGTACTAAGGAACTGTCTGTCCCGCTTGAAGGAAGTTATACGACAGAAGCGCAAAAGAGTTTCGAACGGCAGAAGCGCTACCGGTTGATGTGGATGGATACCCGTTATGAACCGGGAACGGTGAAGGTGGTGGCGTACGACAACAACGGAAAAGCGGTTGCCGAGAAAGAAGTGCGTACCGCTGGAAAACCGTATCGCGTTGTTATGCAGGCCGATCGCAACGTGATTAACGCTGACGGCGAGGACATTTCGTTCGTCAACGTGAAGCTTGTGGATAAAGCTGGAAATTTCTGCCCGGTTGAAGACAGGGAAATTTCTTTTACGGTAAAAGGTGCCGGTGTATTTAAAGCTGTTGCCAATGGAAATGCAGCCAGTCTGGAATCGTTCCAACTCCCCAGAATGAAGCTTTTCAGCGGACAGCTTACTGCGTTGGTGCAGGCCGGAGAAGAACCGGGAACGATCGTGTTGGAGGCAAAAGCAAAAGGAGTACAAAGCGGAAGGATTGAGATTCTGGTAAAATAGATGACGGGCTGAATGGAATATTGCATACCTTTGCACCTTCAAAAAAATAGGCAATGGCAAAAAAGAGAAAGCAACTTCCTTTATTGGAAAAGGTACCTGTTACCGGTGTAGCGGCAGAAGGCAAAGCAATTGCCCGGGTGGACGGAATGACGGTTTTTGTCCCGTATGCCGTTCCCGGTGATGTGGCCGATATACAGATCACCAAAAAGAAAAGTAATTACGCTGAAGGCAAAGTGACCCGGTTTGAATCGTTTTCCGAAAACAGGGCGGACCCTTTTTGCGAACATTTTGGAACATGCGGGGGCTGTAAGTGGCAGATCTTGCCTTATGGGGAACAGTTGAAATACAAACAAAAACAGGTTGAGGATAACCTGACGCGCATCGGCAAGGTAGAATTGCCGGAAATTTCACCCATTCTGGGTGCTCCGGAAACCACTTTTTACCGGAACAAACTTGAATTCACATTTTCAGACAAACGGTGGCTGACGGAGAAGGAGATTAGCTCCGGGAGTGAGCCCAGGCAGATGGATGCGTTGGGGTTCCATATCCCCGGTATGTTCGATAAAGTGCTTGATATAAACAAATGCTGGTTGCAGGACGACCTGTCTAACCAGATACGGAATGCTGCCCGGAATTTTTGCCTGAAAAACAAATTCTCGTTTTTCGACCTCCGCAACCAGTCCGGGCTGATGCGTACGCTTATCCTGCGCAACACCTCTGTTGGAGAGTGGATGGTTATTGTAGTGTTTTACGAAGATGATGCTGAAAAAAGGGAGATGCTCCTGAATTTTCTAGCCGGCAAGTTTCCGCAAATCACTTCGCTGCTCTACATCATTAACCGGAAGGCCAATGACACCATTACCGACCAGGAAGTGATCTGTTGGAAAGGGCGTGAGTATATTGTGGAAGAAATGGAAGGCCTGCAATTTAAAATAGGCCCGAAATCATTTTACCAGACCAATAGTCGTCAGGCTTACAGCCTGTATAAAGTTGCGCGGGAGTTTGCCGGGCTGTCGGGCAGTGAGCGGGTGTATGATCTGTATACCGGAACGGGAACCATTGCCAATTTTGTTGCGCGAAATGCTGGAAAAGTTATCGGGATTGAATTTGTGGAAGAGGCTATCGAGGATGCGCGAAAAAATTCACGCAACAATAATATCGAAAACACGTCGTTTTTTGCCGGAGATATGAGAAAAATCCTGACGGTAGATTTTATTCGTGAGCATGGCCGTCCCGATGTGATTATCACGGATCCTCCCCGAGCCGGGATGCATGACGATGTGATCGGGGCCATTCTTTTTGCCGAACCGCAGCGGATTGTTTATGTAAGTTGCAATCCTGCCACCCAGGCGCGTGACCTCAACCTGCTGGACAGTAAATACCGGGTCGCCCGCGTGCAGCCGGTGGATATGTTTCCGCAAACCCATCACGTGGAGAATGTGGTCTTGCTAGAGAGACGGACCTAGGTTTTGCCTATTTCACCGGCTCAACCCGGTATCCCATCTTCTGCAGTCCCACGATCAGTCCGTCTTTACCCACCAGGTGAAGGCATCCGACAGCGATGAACGATGGTTTTTCCCGCACAATATCCGGAAGGAGTTTTAACCACCTCTCGTTCCGGTCCTTGTTCATCGCGTCTTTTTCTTCCGGGGTGCCGGGGCAGGGATCTCCGGGCAACTCCTCTTCGTACAAAGCGTTCAGCGCGTTAATGTCCTGAGCCATGTACGCCGTTTGCAACCTGTCCATTTGCTCTTTCAGTATCCCGGGATGATTCACCATGCAAGTAAGCAGTTCGGCCTGCCTTTCGATGGTTTGCGTGCCCAACAATAGGCGAATTTGTTCTTCGGCCGTTTCCAAAGAGCGTACGGGACGGGAACGCCTGGCCGCTTCTTCCTGGAAGTGCTGATCGATGCTTGTGCTCCCTGATAGAGCAGGGTAATATTTCTGATATAAAGAGACGGAAATCAAATTGCTCAGCATGGCCGGTTTCATTCTGCCAAGCTGATCCAGTCCGATACCGGTAAGCTCTTTCAGTGTTTTGTCGAGCAACTGAAAATCCGCTTCGCTTATAAGTGTTCGGTAGTCGTACTCGTTGGGCATAATGGCAGCACCCATGATCTTTATTTGCATCTCACTCATTTTGCTCATATCGAGCTCACCCACTGTTTGTTCAGTCGCTTTGAACGCTTCTTCCAGGCCGATGATGCTGTCTAAAAACGACAACGGGACCAAGTGGTGTGTTCCAAACAGGTAGGACGGGAATTCAAGGCCGTTTCCCGAGATTTTCCACAATAGCGCGTTTGTCTCCCCTGTTGTGTTCGCGCAGGCTGTCAGGGTAAAGAAAAGGATCAGGCAGCCGGTTAGTTTTCGTAAATTCATAAAATTATAACGGTATCAGTTGATTTCGACAAAATCTGTATCCACAGGGGGATTGGCCGTTTTGGCATCTTTCCCGACACCCAGAAAATCGAATAAAAACCAAAAAATAGTAAACGATGGAATTACATCGGTAACGGGTAGTATTTCTTCAATAAAGGTGATAACGGATGTGTATTTTCCCCTTTTCTCCCCGAACATCCTGTAGCTGATGGATGCCGCGATGGGTGCCCACACAACATCGATGACGGGTAGGGCTGCTGACGCCATACCGATAGCGTCGAGCACCATGCATTTGAAGAGCTTTTTGTATTTTCTTTCCATTTTCAAGTTTTTAATATGCATTATACTTGTACTTGCTAAAGTCCGATAAAGAACAGGATGTTAGATGAAGTTTAACCTAAAAAGTTTATTCAGAGACTCTCTTCGCTGAAAAGTTAACCAAACAAAAAAGGAGCCTTTCGGCGAAGAAGGCTCCTGAGTGTGTCTGGTTGAAAAAACTATGCACCAGTTGTAGCGGTGTTAAGCGGAGTATAGCTGCGTTGTGCCAGTTCTTTGTCCATTGTATAGATTCCGAAGCCGTTGGTGCCGATCAGTTTCAGGCTGTCGATCATTCCCTGCGCGGTTTCTTCTTCTTCAACCTGCTCGTTTACAAACCATTGAAGCATGTTTTCGGTCGCATAGTCGTTTTCGCTCCTGGCTAAGCCTACCAGATTGTTAATCAGTCCGGTCACCACTTTTTCGTGTGCCAGGGTGTCTTCGAAAGCTTTTAATATAGATTCCCATGAGGTATCTACTTTCTCAATCGGTTTCAACTCCACCTTGTTGCCTTTGGCAATCAGGTAATCCATGAATTTGAGGGCGTGGTCTTGTTCTTCCTGAAACTGTACTTTAAACCAGTTAGCAAATCCCATCAATCCTTCATTGGCGAAATGAGCCGACATGGACAGATACAGATAGGCTGACCAGAACTCTGCATTAACTTGCTCGTTGATAGCTTTTTCTAAATTTTTACTTACCATAGTGTTTGTTTTTTTAATAATTCGTTAATCCTACCCTGTTAAACGTTTTTCTCATGAAAATGTTTACGTTTGGTTTTGCTTTTTGTGCCACTCGACCGGGTTTTCAATAACCTGAAACAAAAAGGTAAAAGAGGTCAAGTGTCATATTATCAGTTGTTTTGATTTGAAAGTATATTTTTACCTGCCCACTTCGCATTATGAGAAATATTCGTATCTTTGTATCCTGGTTTTTATTGGAAATAGATAAAATATCCAAACTCATTTTAATTTTTATCTGATGAATCTGTTAAAAGAGAAGATGATGAAATATGATGCCCCGCAGAAATTTAAAGCGGCAGGCATTTATCCATATTTCAGGGTTATCGAAAGCGATCAGGACACGGAGGTAGTTATCAACGGTAAGAAAGTGTTGATGTTTGGGTCAAACGCTTACCTGGGGCTCACCAATCATCCCAAAGTAAAGGAAGCGGCTGTTGAAGCCACTCAAAAATATGGAACAGGTATGGCTGGTTCACGTTTTTTAAACGGGACACTGGATATTCATATAGAACTCGAGCGTAAGTTGGCTAATTTTTTAAGAAAAGATGACGCTATCGTTTTCTCCACCGGATTCACTGTCAACGAAGGTGTCCTGGGTGCGATTACCGGACGAGAGGATTACATCATATGGGATGAGCGGAACCACGCCTCCATTATCGAAGGTATTCGTGTCTCTTTCTCAACCAAGTTCAAATTCCGTCACAACGATATGGTATCGCTCGAAAGGCAACTGAAGCGTTGCGATCCCAACAAGGTGAAACTGATTGTGGTAGATGGCGTATTCAGTATGGAGGGGGACCTGGCGGATTTGCCGGGAATCGTTAAGCTGGCCAGAAAGTATAACGCCAACATCATGGTAGATGAAGCGCACGGACTGGGAGTTTTGGGGAGGAGGTACAACGGGAAGGGCACTTGCGACCATTTCGGATTACTACCCGATGTGGACCTTATTATGGGGACTTTCAGCAAATCCCTGGCCTCTATCGGTGGGTTCATCGCCGGGGATTATCACACGATCAACTACCTGCGGCACAATGCCCGGACCTATATTTTTAGCGCGAGCATAACACCTGCTGCGACTGCTGCTGCATCTGCGGCCCTGGATATCTTGCGTGCGGAACCCGAAAGGATAAAGAATTTGTGGGAGCTGACGCATTACACCATTCAACAATTCAAAGACCGCGGGTTCGAGGTAGGGCCTACATCTACACCGATTATTCCGCTCTATATCCGTAGTGATGAGAAAACATTTGCCATTACGAAACAACTGTTTGAAGAAGGTATTTTTGTGAATCCGGTTGTTCCGCCTGCTGTTGCACCCAACGAAACCCTTCTCCGTTTCTCGTTGATGGCAACACATACATACGAACAAATTGACTACGCCATAGATCATATTGAAAAAATGTTCAGGAAGTATGGCGTAATCTAGCATACAGCACAGACAGCTGTGAGACCTCGAAATTCTGTTTCGGGGTCTTTTATTACATGCCAAAACTAAAAGCAACGTTCAGGCGTTAAGAATACTCACAAAAAGGAGAAATTTTGCAAGTCATTGATTTAACCCATAGAATTGAAACGGAACTACCTGAGGTCGTCGCTACCCTGGGCTTTTTTGATGGAGTTCACATCGGGCACCGGCACCTGATAGAACAGGTAAAAACGGAAGCTGACCGGCTAGGTCTGCCATCAGCCGTGGTCACTTTTCCTGTACATCCGAGAAAGGTACTGCACGCTGATTATCAGCCTAAATTGCTTTGCGGTTATGAAGAAAAACTGGAGCAGTTGGCCGCGACAGGAATAGATTATTGCATCAGTCTGCCGTTTACCGTGGAGCTGTCGAAGTTGACGGCCAGTGAATTTATTACCCGGGTACTGAAAGAGAAGATTCATGTCCATACTATGTTGGTGGGTTACGATCACCGGTTCGGACACAACCGGGAAGAGGGCATCAAGGAGTATGTATTATATGGCAAGGCTGTAGGGATGAATATTATTCAGGCTACGGAAATGCGTGTGGATGGCGAAGATGTGAGCTCTTCCCGGATCAGGCGTTTGTTGATGAAGGGTGAAATTGCGAAGGCCAATCAATTGCTGACTTACAATTATACCCTGTCGGGAAAAATAGTGGAAGGTTATCAGGTGGGGCGGACCATCGGCTTTCCGACTGCCAATGTGAAAGCGTGGGAGAAATACAAGGTCGTCCCTCTATTGGGGGTTTACGCCGTCTTGGTTCACTTTAGGGATAAAACACATCAGGGAATGTTATATATCGGTACGCGTCCGACATTGCAGAACGGAACGGAGATCAGTGTTGAAGTGAATATTTTCGATTTCGACGGAGACCTGTACAACGAGTCGTTGACGGTTGAATTTATCGATTTCATCCGTGGGGATGAAAAATTTGAAAGTATCCAACAGCTTATTGATCAAATATACCGGGATAAGGACAATGTGATGAAACGGTTAAAAAACGTATGAACATGGAATATACTTTATTGAATAACGGCATCAAAATACCTATGCTGGGTCTAGGAACCTACAGAATTGGGGAAACAGATAATGATGTTTATCGTGCTATCAGGACGGCTTTGGATGTGGGTTACAGACATATTGACACGGCAACTTTATACGGCAACGAAGCTCCGATCGGCAAAGCTATTCGTGAGAGCGGAATACCGCGTGAAGAGATTTTTGTTACCACCAAACTTTGGGGGGATGATGTGATGAAAGAAGCTGTTCCGCAGGCTTTCGACAGGAGCATGCAACTGTTGAATATCGGCTACATCGATCTTTATCTGATCCACTGGCCCGTAAAAGGAAAGCTTGTTTCCACCTGGCGGCAAATGGAGAAAATCTACGCTTCGGGGAAAGCGAAAGCCATTGGATTAAGCAACCACCTGCAACATCATCTTGAAACAATTCTGGAAGAGGCAAACATCCCACCGGCTGTGAACCAGGTCGAGATGCATCCTTATGTGGTGTTGGATGATTTAGTCGGTTTCTGTGCGGAAAACGGGATCATTTGTGAAGCCTGGAGCCCGTTGGGAAGCAATAAGGTCCCTCTTCTCAAAGAGCAGGTATTGCAGGAAATAGGGGAGAGGTATGGAAAATCTCCCGCTCAGGTCGTGTTGAGGTGGGATCTTCAACGTGGAGTGATTGCTATTCCCAAATCGTCCAGCCAAGAACGACAGCAAGCGAACCTGGATATTTTTGATTTTGAACTCACCCCGGAAGAAATGCAGTTCATCCGGTCACTCGACAGAAATTACCGGACGGGTATCCACCCCGACGAGATAACTTTCTGAGGTGTTTTAAAAGATACCCCTTTCATTGAGCGCCCGCTGGTAACGCGCTGCATTGCGCGAATGCTCTGCATGAGTGGCCGCAAAATTATGCCTACCCGACAGATCTTCTTTAGCGCACATAAAAAGATAATTGTGCTGTTGTGGAGACAAGGTTCCGTCAATAGCCTGGATGGATGGTATTCGGATTGGCCCGGGTGGTAATCCGGTATTCCTGTAGGTGTTATAAGGTGATTCCACTTCCAGGTGACGGAACAAGATACGCCGCAACGAGAAATCGCCAACGGCAAATTTCACCGTCGGATCAGCCTCAAGCCGCATCCCTTTTTTTAACCGGTTGAGATACAATCCGGCTACAACCGGATATTCGTCGGAGTAGGTGGCCTCTTCTTCCACAATCGATGCCAGTGTAGAAACCTGCACCGGTGATAATCCGATTTTTTCCGCTTTACTTTTCCGTGCGTCGCTCCAGAAGCGATCGTATTCCTTTTTCATCCGGTTGAGGAAATGGTCAATGCTTGTGTCCCAGTACACTTCATAGGTGTTGGGGATAAACAGGGCCGTCAGCGTGTTTTCGTCAAACCCGACCTCTTTTATTTTTTCCGGGTCATTCAGTGCGTTTACCAATAGGGTGCTGTCCATCATCAGTTGCTGTGAGATTCTACCGGCCAGGTCTTCCTTGGTACGGACATTGTTGAACGTGAGTTTTACCGGTGTTTGAATTCCGGCACGCAGCATGCGAATCACGTCGGGCATGGTCATCCCGTCTTTAACGGCATATCTTCCAGTTTTTATGTTGCTGGGATAGTTCATCCTTTCCGACAAGATCCTGAAGAGCTGCTCCGACGGCAGGTCCGCTTTTTTTAATTGAGTGATTACCTCTTCGTAGTTCTTCTCGTTATCAATATAAATGTACACCGTTTCTTCCAGGCTGAATGGCTTGAAAATGGTTTTTCTGACAACAACTACCCCTGCAATTACTATCAGCAACAGGGAAAGTATTGCCCATAGAAAAATTTTTCTGCCTTTTCTTTTTGGTTTTTGCTCCATACGTCCAAAAGTGATTTGAAAAACTGCACAAATGTAGGAAGATTTAAATAGAAATCTCCCGTTTTTTTTGACAAGATGAAAACAATCTTGTATATTTGCACCCAATTTGGTCGGAAGTCCTACCGGGAAGTGTGGGTGAGTGGCTGAAACCACCAGTTTGCTAAACTGACGTACGGGTAACTGTACCGGGGGTTCGAATCCCCCCGCTTCCGCTAAGAAAGAAAATCCCTTGCAAATAAATAATTTGCAAGGGATTTTCTTTTAAGGAATATGACTACAACACCACTTCTGGTACCACTTTGCCATCAAACAATTTAATTATGCGGTTGGCATAACCGGCATCGTGTTGGCTGTGCGTAACCATCACAATGGTTGTTCCTTCACTATTCAAATCAGTGAGCAAACTCATCACTTCTGCGCCGTTCTTACTGTCCAAGTTTCCGGTAGGTTCGTCAGCAAGGATAAGCTTGGGATTGGCGACTACGGCACGAGCAATGGCAACGCGTTGTTGCTGACCGCCCGAAAGTTGCTGCGGAAAATGTTTCTCCCGATGCGAAATGGCCATACGGTTCATTGCCTCTTTCACCCGTTGTTTTCGCTCGGCGGCCGGGATTCGCATATATAAGAGTGGAAGCTCGATGTTTTCGTACACGTTGAGTTCCTCGATGAGGTTGAAACTTTGGAACACGAAACCAATAATACCTTTCCGCAAGTTTGTCCGTTCGTTTTCAGTAAATTTAGATACGTCGGTTCCGTTGAGGAAATACTGTCCCGATGTGGGGTTGTCCAGCAAACCCAATATATTGAGCAACGTGGTTTTTCCGCAGCCCGACGGCCCCATAATGGCGACAAACTCACCTTCGTTGATTTCGATGTTTACTTCGGACAATGCCCAGGTTTCCACTTCTTCCGTGCGGAAGATTTTTTGTAAGTTTTCTGTTTTAATCATAGTTTTTTTAAATTATAAATTATTAATTACCAATTGTGTCTTTGCGATTATTCCAACTTTAGTGCATTCGCGGGATTTGTTCTCATGGCAGTCTTTATTTGCCACACGAGGGAAAGCAGCGATACGAAAATTACAATAATTGCCGATATCACGGAAAACATCGCTATCCATGATGAAACGGAAATTTTATAAGCGAAATTTTCGAGGTGTTTGCTTATCACAACATATGAGATCGGAATAGCGGTTAGAAAAGATACGGCTAATAGCATCAGGTATTTATTCAGAAACAGATGCATGATATTGTTTGTCGTAGCACCGTTTACTTTTCGCAACGCAATTTCGCGGTAACGTTGCCGAATATCGAAAACCGAAATTGCAAATAATCCCATACAGGAAACCAGAATAGCTATGATGGAAAATAATAGGTAAACGCGGCTTATCCGTTTGTCTTCTTCATAAAGTTTGGCAATATCGTCTTCCAGTAGGCTGTATGTAAATTCTGCGTCGTTGTTAATTTCCTTGTATAAATTTTCCAAATAAGCTAAAGCTTCTTTCTGTTTTCCGGGAACGAAACGTGCCATTAGGTAATCGAAATGGAAACCGCGTTCAGTGTAAGAAATTACTAATGGTGTGGTCGTTTTGGATAAATGTCCGGTATGAAAATCCTTTATTATACCCACTACCTGATGAATCGGCGCTGTTTCTCCTTCTCTTTTATATTGCGATTCGAGTTTTACCGTTCGAATATCAGTTATTTCAAATAATTTCGCAGCCGATTCATTGATGATATATTTAAATTCACCGTTCACATCGGTTGAATCCCATAAGCGGCCTTCTTTTAACTGAAAACCGAACATCTTCATGTATTGAGGCGACATCCCGACAGAACTTACGGGTTGATAATTACTTCTGTCGGAACGTTTCATCGGAACTTTCGCTTCCAGATTATACACAGGAAGCCCGAACTCCCAGTCTGAAAATAAAGGCGATTTGTTCATCTTGTCCCTAACAAGAGTCGCATTTTCGCTTATTTTGCGGAATGCTGCTTCCATGTCGGAGCTCCTGAAAGCATTCAGATCACGGTGCATCATTCTTGCCATAATTACATCTTTGGTGTTGTATCCAGGATTGACGGCTAGCATATAATTCAATTGTTTCATAAAAAAGAGAGCAATAACTATCAACCCGAAAGTGATGACATATTGCAGAAACAGAAACGTTTTGCGTGAGGCCAGTGAAACCCCTCGCACATATACAGATTGGAGCGACGCGATGGGCTTTGAATAATGATACCTGAGATAAGGATGTAGTGAGGTTATTAAAGGCAGAAAAATCAGGATTAAAACTGAAAATAAGATACTGAACACAGGGTTTGGTATCACCTCAAAGTTAAGCCGGGTTGATAAATACGATTGAGCTATCTCGATGAAGAACCAGGCTAAAAAGACCGCAATTAGCGTCATCAGGAGATTTTCACCATAGATTTGCCAAAATATTTGTCCTTTACCGGCTCCGAATATTTTTTTTACACCAAACTCCTTTCCGCGTTTCAATGTGATGACCGTATAGATATTGATGAAGTTAAAAAGCCCCACCAACAAGATGAGTATACCTACAACGAGAAGTATTTTCACGGCATTTCTGTTCCCCTTCACAAATACCGAAAGATCATTGTTACGTGTTATTTTCCATACCTCGTGTGTACGGTCGAAGTAAAAATCTTTCAAGGGAAATAACTGAAGACGGACAGGATTGGGAGCGACAGATCTCGACTCGTCTAACTGTCTATTGCTGTCGTTTAATTTCCTCACATCGGCTCCTGTGTGTAATTTGATCAGGGTAAACGCTTGTATAGCCATAAATTGGCGCTGATCCTTGTCAAGGAGAATATCAAAAGCGAGGAACGATTTGGAAGAAGGCTTTCCGGTAACTCCAACCACTTTTAGTTCGTCGCCCGAAGAGTGGGTGAATTTTTTCCCTATTGGATTTTCTTTCCCGAAAAGCTTTTGTGCGAATTTTTCGGTAATGATTGCATCGCTGGGATCAATCATTTTATGGCTTCCGTAACGTATTGGAAACGGTAGAATTTTAAAGAAATTGCTGTCGGCAGCTATTGCTTTTACATTGATACGGTGGTTGCCTGAAACGATAAAGTCTTCTTCGTATGCAAAAAATGTAGTTGTATTTTTTACCGAAGGATTATTCAACAAGGGAGGAAAGGGGATGTTGTCTTCGGCTCGTACAGTAGCTCCACCAAAACGTTTTCGCCCGTCTTCGGGATTCTCTATCGATAAGATGTAAGTGTGTTTCAGATCCGAAGCAAAATGATTTACGGTAGTTTCCTGATTGATATACCTCGCAATAACAATAACAGACGCCAGACTTATTGCCAATCCCAACATGTTGACAATTGAATACAGTCTGAATCGGCCTAAAACTCTAAACGGCAATGCTAGTAATTTCATTATTCATCTTATATTTTAATAAATATAGTTTTATTTAATAGACTTTGACTTTACTCTGCCTTCAAACTTTCCACCGGATTGCTCCGCGCCATGCGCCACACGTGCCAGCCAACGGTTAAAAATGTGATAACGGCGACTAATAACAATGCAAGTAAAAACGAGCTTACCGATACATCTATCCGGTAAACAAACTGCTGCAGCCACCGTTCCATCAGCCACCACGCCAACGGCGCGGCAACCACAAATCCCACCGCCAACCACACGAACATCGGTTTCATCAGCAGCCATAAGAGTTGCGGCGTTTTCGCCCCGTTTATTTTTCGGATTCCGATTTCTTTGGTTCGCTGCCGCACGGCGTAAAACGTGATGCCGAACAACCCGAAACAGGTAAGCAGGATGCTGATCAGCGAGTACATGTCGAGCAGGCGCGACATCTCGAAGATTTTGCTGTTGGCTCCAATCATAGTGTCATATACTTCGCCATACATAAAAAAATCATCGGGGTATGCCTGTGCCCAAGCTTGTTTAAGCGATTTTACCACGTTTTTGGTTTCTCCTTTTTGCGTTCGAATATAAATGTTGATGAGTTGCTTTGTTTTATCTTTATATCTTATTATTGCAGGAATAGCTTTGTTTTCCACCGAACCAATGTAAAAATCTTCCACCACTCCGGCTACAACGGCCAACGAGTCATGGTTGTCAATATAACTGCGCAACGAATTACCTACCATATTCTCCGGCGATGTTTCGGCTACATCGGCAAATGTTTTGTTTACGAAAACCGGATGGGGATACTTTTCGTGTGCACTGCCCCAACCAACACCTGAAATCTGATTAAGTTGCAATACTTCGGCAAATCCATCGCTACCGGTAATCAGCAACACATTACTTTTTTGTTCTTCACCGTTCTTTTTCCGGAAAGTGTTTTCACCAACAAATATGGAATTTACTCCACCTTCACTGAAAGCGTAGCTTTGGATGCCTTGAATGCTTTTCAACCGAGACTCGAATGGCACGATGGATTCTTTAGCAAGCGGACTTCCCACCTCAATCACATCCTTGTAACGCTCTATGTCCTTTTCTACCAGATTAACCTGTTTGTTTACCGTTAGTGTTCCGATAATAAGCGCGAAAGCAACGATAAATTGAACCGTCACCATAGCGGCTATCCAACGGTTTTTCCTGGTTACGAAAAACAGGGTGTAATCGCTTCCCGACAGGCGACTGATTTTCCGGCTTATTATTAAGGCGGGAATTACCGTCAGCAGAAAAATCAACAGCATCAGTAACGGGAAAAAGTCCTTGTTGTAGAAATATCTCGATGAAAAATCGACGGCCACTACCTGTTTGAAAACGGGCAATAAATCGTGCATCAGGAACATCGCCAGTACAAACGAGATGAAAACTGTGAGAAACGTATCCAAAAAAATCTGCCACCGCACGTCAACAGGTTTTGCGCCCATCAGTTTTTGCGTATGCAGGGTTCTTACTTGCTGCAACACGCGCGAAAAACTCAAATTCACATAATTGAAAATAGCGATAAGAAGCACTAAAATAGCTGAAATAAACCCGATAAGTAATAAAGTATCTTTTCGGGAATGCAGTTTGGTGTGTCTCGAATTTTCGAAAGAGAGAGCATCGTCGAAATCATAAAAATAATACACTTTGTCTTTCGCTGCTAATTTCTCTTTTCTTACTTTCTGCTCAAATTGCTGCAAATTAGTTCCTTTTGCGAGTTTTAAAAACGTGTTTCCTCCGTCTTTTGTATCCGGATTACAAAATAAAGCATCGAAAGCAATACCCGATTGTTCCCGATTTTTTATTACACCTTCCACCGTGTAATCGTTGTCATTTCCGAAAACTTCGGAAATCCGTATCTGTTTGCCTATCGGATTTTCATCGCCAAAAAACAATTGTGCCTGTTTTTCACTCAGGAGAATGGAGTTGGGATTATTGAAAGCGTTCCAACTTCCGTAAAGCAACTCGAACGGGAAGAACGACGGAAACGAAGCATCTACATTGAGAATGACAGGTGCATCAAACTTTTGGTTATTTACCTCAACATACTTTATAAACGGCGAACCAAACTGCAAAACATCTTCCACTTCAGGATATTTTTGCTTGAGTTGTCCGGCGATTTCCTTTTTCATAAATGCCCATTTGGATCCCGAGTCATCAGAAGATCCCTGCATCACCCACACCAATTGGTCGCGGTTGGGATTGTTTTTCTCGATGCCGTATTCGTAGCTGACGAATGAAATCAACAATGCCGTGCAGGCGATGCCCACGGTAAGGCTGAGCATGGAAATGAGTGTGAACGTTTTGTTACGCCACCAATTCCTGAAAATGAGTTTTAGAGTTGTTTTGAACATATTTTTTTGATTTTTAGAGTGGGTGAAGCGAGTTCCGGCTCGCTTTATTCTTTTCTTAAGCGACTTGGAAGTCGCTTCACCCGTTTATTATTAGTTTTGTCAATAACCGAATTAATTTGGTTTAAGGCATAACAGGCGGTTCGTCCACTTCCCATACCTCGTAAATTTTGTTGGAGTCCACGGCTTCGGTCTGTTCTGTTTTATTCAAAGGCGATTCGTCTTTTGGTTGTTTGTTTTTACCAGTGCAACTTGTCAGTAAAAACAGGCTTGCGAGAGCGAAAAAAATTGTTTTTGTTTGCATTATTTTTAGATTTTAGAGCCGGGAGTCAATAATTAAAAATTAAAAAATAAGAATTAAAAATTAAGACTGCCGGCTGTTGTTTATTTGTATGTTATCCTTTTTATTCTCAGCAATAGACTGACTCATTAGCATATTGGCACGTTAATTCCTTGTTTTTATTCCGATTTCAAACTCTCCACCGGATTGCTTCGCGCCGTGCGCCATACGTGCCAGTTAACGGTTAAAAATGTGATAACGGCGACTAATAACAATGCAAGTAAAAACGAGCTTACCGATACATCTATCCGGTAAACAAACTGTTGCAACCATCTTTCTATAAACCACCACGCTATCGGCACTGCTACCACAAAGGCTATTGCCATCCATATAAATATCGGTTTCATCAGCAACCATAAGAGTTGCGGCGTTTTCGCCCCGTTGATTTTTCGGATACCGATTTCTTTGGTGCGTTGACGAACCGCATAAAATGTGATACCGAACAAGCCGAAACAGGTAAGCAGGATGCTGATAAACGAATACATGTTGAGCAGACGCGACATCTCGAAGATTTTAATGTTGAGTTTGATAAATTCATTATAGGTGTCGATGTAAGTGAACCCGTCATCGGGAAAGGTTTGCCACCATGCCGATTTAATGGCGGAAAAGGTTTCGGAATCATTCTTGCCGTCGAGCCTGACACGCAATGTGCTGGTGTATCTCGGATCATAAGCATATCGCCCTATCACAAACGACGTTGTTTTTTCTTCTAAGGAATTGAAGTGAAAATCTTCCACTACTCCGGCGATAACGGATACCGAATCTCCCACATCGAAATACTTGGATAAGGGCTCGTTCGTTAACTCCGTTTCCCGTTTGCCCAATATATCGACAAACGTCTTGTTCACCAGTACCGAATATGGATTGATTTGGAATGATGACCTCCAATCGTCTCCCGAAAGTTGCCGGAGATTAAGTATGTCTAATAATTCTTCATCTCCCGAGAGTTGCAGCACCGCCGTTTCAATTTCTTCCCCGGTTTCTTTTCGTAACGTGCCGTGCATAATCCATGAGTTCATCACGGTCAGGTTTCCTATGGAAACACCGGATACGCCGGGAATATTTTTTAACCGGGATGTCAGTTTTTGAAGTTCCTGAATCTCCATCACCCCAGATATCTCTATCAGGTTCCGGTACCGGTTGCCGGTTTGTTTCACCAGGCTTACCTGCCGGTTTGCCGTAAGGGTGGCGATGATCAAAGCGAAAGCAACAACAAACTGCACGGTAATCAACGTGCCAATCCATCGGTTTTTACGGGTAGCGAAAAACAGGCGGTAGTCGCTTCCCGACAGGCGGCTGATTTTCCGGCTCATTATCCAGGCCGGGATCACCGTAAGCACAACAATGAACAGTATCAGTATCGGGTAAAAATCTTTGCTGTAGAAATATCCCGGTGAAAAATCGACCGACACCACCTGGTTGAAAACCGGCAGCAAATCGTGCATCATCAGTATTGCCAATACGAAAGAGATGAGAACGGCAAGGAAGGTGTCCGCAAAAATCTGTATCCGCACATCGGATGCGCGGGCACCCATCAATTTTTGTGTGTGGAGTGCTTTTACCTGTTGCAGGACGCGTGAAAAACTCATGTTCACGTAATTGAACACTGCCGTGAGGAACACCAGGATCGCGGAAATCAGCCCGACGAGCAACAGGCTGTTTTTTCTGTAATGCCAGTAATTGAGTTGTTGCTGGTTATAAGTGGATGAAATGGATTGATCGAACGAATAAAAATAATACTGTCCTCCTGCGAGCGTCGGTATCCGGTCTTTCTTCACCTTTTCTTCAAATTGGGAGCGGTCTGTATGCACCGGCATCATCAACAGTGTGGGACCGCCCCAGTTGTTTTCGGAGTCGCAGACAAGCCCGTCGAAGATAATGGCCGACTGCGTGCGGCTTTTTGTTACTGCCCCAACCGTGTAAACGATTATTTTTTCCGAGCCGAAACCGTCCTCCTTACACACCGTAATCTGTTTTCCCAGAGCGTTTTCGTTGCCGAAAAACTTTTGTGTCTGCTTTTCGCTAAGAACGATCGACTGCGGATTGTGGAAAGCGTTCCATGAACCGTACAGCAGTTCGAACGGAAAGAATTCCGGAAAAGAGGCATCCACGTTGAGAATTTCCATTGGCTCAAGATGTTGGTTGTTCACCTCGATATACTTCATGCCAAAACTGTTCAGTTGCAGGAACCCTTCCATTTCGGGATACTTCTCTTGCAGTTGTTTGGGAACATCGCTGCTCATATACGCCACTTTTTCTCCGGGGTTGGACGGCATATCCTGCATCACCCACACCAGTTTATTGCGGTTGGGATTGTTCTTCTCGATTCCGTATTCGTAGCTGACGAAAGAAATCAGCAGAGCCGTGCAAGCAATACCCACGGTAAGGCTGAGGATGGAAATAAGTGTGAACGTTTTGTTGCGCCACCAATTTCGGAATATTAATTTAAGTGCCGTTTTGAACATATACTTGTTTTTTAGATGATAAAAGTTAAGAGTCAAGACTTTAGACTTTTATTCCGATTTCACCACCTCCGCCGGATTTTGATTTGACGCTCTGTTTACCTGACTAAAAATTGTAAGCAGCACGATAACCGCCACAACCAAACTCACCACCGCAAACATCCACCACGAAATGGAAATGCGATAGGCAAACCCTTGCAGCCAACGGTGCATAAATAATCCGGCCAACGGGAACGCCCCGGCGCACGCTGCAAGCGTAATCATCAGGTATTCGCGGAAAAACATCGCCATAACTTCTCGTGTTTTTGCTCCCGCCGTTTTGCGGATGACTATTTCCTTGTGGCGGCGTTGCGTTTCGCGCTGCGACACGGAATAGATGCCGAAAACGGCAATCAGAATACAGAGCAAAGAAACGGTGAGGAAAAGTTTCAACAGATCCTGCTCGGGTTGGCTTAGTTTGTTTAACAAGTCGGTCATTGTTATGAGCGGAATCTTAGAAACCTGAGATTCTTCAATATTCTCTTCTAAAATTGAACGGATGGACTGTAGCGTCTCCGTTTCCGTTCCTGGTGTGGAGCGCACGTAATAAATAGTTTCGCGCCACGACGATACGCTTTTCAGTATCATCGGCATAATGGGTTGTTTAAGCCCGATGCCGTGAAAATCACGAAATACGCCAATTATTTCCATCGTTCCCCTACCAGGCCCTTCGGGTGTATAATAATCAAGGTCGATTTCTATTTTCTGCCCAATCGGATCTGTCAGTTGCATTACGCGGGCAGCCTCTTCATTGATTAACGTTTTGGCAACATCCGTCTTCCAATCAGCTTCCGTAAAATCGCGTCCTTGTATTATTTCCAATCCGAAAAATGAGGCAAAATTCAACCCCACATCCACTGTCTGGAAAAAAGGCCTGTAATCGGGTTGCCTGCCTTCCCAATTCACATTGTTTTGAGAAAAAGGTCCAGCTTCGTTGCTAACTGTGAATAATCCGGTGGGGCAAATTTCTTCAACGGTGGCCAATTGCTTAATCTCCTCAAGAATAACTTTTTTATTGGGACCTCCCATAACGCCTACCTGAATGGTGTTTTTTGTTTGTATTCCCCAATCGGAAGTTTGCATAAATCGCACTTGTCTCCAAAAAGCAAGAGCACTCATCATAAAAAACGCGCCGACAAGCAGTTGAACGGCCATACTTATTTTCCCCGCAGACAGTGTTCTTTGCATTTGAACACGGGTAATGTTTTTCCTGAAAGATGTTTTTTGGAGAAATCGGTAAAGGGATACAAAAACGATACTGCAAAGCGAAACACCCACTATGGCGATAGTCTCAAAAAGTATTCCGAACAATTGATGTTTCAGGATAACGGTTTGAAACACTTTCTCGAAAGATGATGCAGTTAATTCGGCAACAGATAAGGATAAGAGGATAACAAACAAGATTAACAAACCAATTTCTACAAAAAGTTGTACAAAAAGATTTCGGGTGTGCGCCCCCGACACTTTACGAAGATTCATTTCGCGCGTTCGTTGCACTATACTGTTGATAAGAATGTTCAGGTAGTTAAAGAAAACCGATAAAATCAGCAACACGCCGACAAACAGGAATGTGCGTATGTAGGTTAAATTGAGGCTGTTATGTTGTTCAAACACGTTTCCTGCTTGTTGAATGTCGTACTTAACGGTTCTCAATGGGCTTATCGCGAACAACAAATTAGTGTTTAAATCATTATCGACCGCGTAGCTGCGCAATTTTTCTTCAAAAGCCTTTCTGTTTGCGTTTTTATGCAACTGAACATACAGTTGTGTTTGATAGAAGCTCGTCCATTGAATTTTTTCTTCCGACTCACTTGATATCGCCCTTACGTTTATATCGGCAATATAACACTGCGCTTGAAAGTTTGAATTGACAGGTGGATTTTTTATCACCGCTTTTATGACGTAGCTGTTTTTGTAGGTTGATATAAACATTTTACCGAGAGCTTCTTCGGGTGTATTGAAGAACTTTCGGGCGAAATCTTCCGTAACTACCATATCGGCTATCTCTTTTTCCAAAAACAAATCGTCGTCCAACGAACCGCAAATTACTATTGGAGGGAACATTTTGAAGAAGTTCTCATCAACATTCTCGATATCCCGAATTTCCAACCTTTCGTTTTCGTAAGTAAACGATATAGAAAACTGATCGTACAGAACGGCAATTTTCTCCACTTCGGGAAACCCATTTTTTATCTTGGCAACTGCCAAATAAGGGATTTTTGCGTTTTGATTCATCGTGTTTTTCTCAATGCCATACACTCGATAAATCCTGCCCGAATTAGGATAAAAACCGTCATACGATGTTTCGTATTTATACCAATGGTATCCGTACGCGAAAAACACCACGCCGATGGTCAATCCCAATACACTGATGATGGTTTGGGTTTTGTATTTCAGGAGATTTCTCCACGCGATTTTTAGATAATGTAACAGCATATATTTTTAATTACAAATTATTAATTACCAAATACTAAATAGACTGTTAGAAGTCCGAAAACCGAAGTTTGCAGCCGGCGGTTTGATAAATTTTCAAACTTTAAACCTTAAACTTACTAATAATTACCAACTCAGCACTTAAAACTATTTTATTACCAGTTCCTCCACATCGCCAAAATTAGCGTATCCACTCACCACCACGCGGTCGCCGGCTTGCAGTCCGCTCACTATTTCGTACTGCACCGGATTTTGCCGACCAACGCTGATGGGTGTTTTCACTGCCCTGTCGCCCGATTTGTTCAACTTATAAATCCACTGTCCGCCGGTGGTTTGGAAAAAATCGCCGCGTGGAATGACGATGGCCGTTTCCGGTTGTCCCAGCTCCACCTGCACCCGGAAACTTTTGCCAATGCGTACGTTGTCGGGCATGGTCTCCGTAAACACCAAATCCACATCAAATTGCCGGTCTTTCACTTCGGGAACGACTTTCGACACGCGTAGCGGATATTTCTTTCCCTGATAGGTTACCGATGCAGGCAATCCCACCTGTACGCGGTCGATGTAATACTCGCTCAATCGGGTATGTATCTTGAAATTGTCCATCACTTTTATTTCGCCAATGCTTTCCGATTGTCCCACCCGCAGGCCGAGCGTAACGTTGAGGAAACTCAATTGTCCGTCCATCGGGGCGCGCACAATTAAATTATCCATTCGTCCGCGGGCGTGTGAGGTGGTTTTTCGTACCCGCTCGAGGTCATTGTCCATCAGCGTTCGGCGCAGGTGTGTGGCGGCGCTGTCTTGTCTTAGCCCGTCTAATTGCAGGGCGGTGCTTTGGGTTTTGTAGGTAAATTCTTCGCGTTGCACATTGAGTTGCGCCTTGCTTTTTACACCCATCTTAAATTCTTCTTCGCCCAGCGCGAAGTCTTTTTGCAAACGGCTTAGTTCGTATCGCGCCTGAAGTGTTTGCTGCTTGAGCAGGATGGTTTTCTGCTCCATTTCCAGCTTTTTTTCTTCGTAAAGAATGCGCTGTTTTTCCCATTCGGCTTGCTGCTCTTCGATGATGCGCTCTAATTCGGGATTTTGCAGCACGAGAATCACGTCGCCCTTTTTCAGCATCGCCCCCTCTTCGGCAACCACTTCCTGCACCATTCCGCTTTCCAGCGCGTTGAGCTTGATGGTTTGGATGGGCTGCACGATGCCTTCGGCATCCACGTAATCGAGAAACGGCGCTTCCGCCACGTTGGCAATCACGATTTTTTCGTCGTCCACGCGCAGTTTTCGTCCGCCCGACACGCTTACGATAACGAATACGAGGAACGCCACAAACGCCGCTCCGGCCAGCAGGTAGTATTTGTATTTTTGGAAAAACGAGCGTTTGGGCAAGCGTTTGTCCATAGCGCTGTCGCGGGATTCGTGGAAAGAGTTATCGGTTCTAAGTTTTGAGTTCTGAGTTTCGAGTTCCGGGTTGTTCATTTTTATGTTGGCCATTGGCCATTGGCGTTAAAAGTCTATTATCTGAAATCTGGATGAAAAAATAAAGTTGTACTTTAGATATTCATGAAAAAACAAAGCTATACTTTAGATATTCATGAAAAATAATGTATCTTTGTAACGGTTTTACCTTATTATTCACAAAAAACAAATCAGAATGTTATCACGAAAAATAACAATTCAGGATATAGAGAACGAAAGCATTTTTCTTTGGGGTGCGCGGCAAACCGGTAAGAGTACGCTGCTGAAAATGCTGTTTCCCGACAAACGAATCATCGATTTGTTGAAATCGGATGAATTTGAACGTTATAACCGCCGTCCGGCACTGTTACGCGAAGAACTAAGCCTGTTGCCCGTAAACGAGTTGGTTATCATCGACGAAATTCAGAAAATCCCTGCTTTACTTGACGAAGTGCATTGGTTGATAAGCAATCATAATCTTCGTTTTATCCTGAGCGGCTCCAGTGCACGCAAGTTACGCCGAAGCGGTGTGAATTTGCTTGGAGGCAGAGCTATTCGAAAGCACTTGTATCCGTTTGTCAGCGCCGAAATTCCCGATTTCGACCTTGTAAAAGCCTGCAATAACGGTATGCTGCCGCGCCACTATTTAGTGGAAAACGCCACAAACCGGCTTCACGCTTACGTGGGCGATTATTTGCAACAGGAAATAAAAGCCGAAGCACTTACGCGAAACCTGAATACTTTTTCTCGGTTTATGGAGATTGCGGCTTTGAGCAATGGTGAAATTCTCAATTACAACAACATTGCTTCGGAATGCGGCGTGAGTGCACCTACAGTGAAAGAGTATTTTTCTATTTTGGAAGAAACGCTGATAGGTTATACCATTCCCGCTTTTACCCGAAACGTGAAACGTCGTGTTATCCAATCTCCCAAGTTTTACTATTTTGATGTAGGCATTGCTAATTTTCTTCTCAAAAGAACTGAGATAAACCCCGGTTCACCCGAATTTGGACATGCTTTCGAACATTTAATCATGCAAGAACTTATAGCCTACCTTGGTTATTTCAAGCCTCAACTCAGCTTGTCCTATTGGCGCACAACATCGGGTTACGAAGTGGACGCCATTATCGGAAATGCCGAAACAGCCATTGAAATAAAATCATCCGACGAAGTGCAATCGCATCACACAAAGGGATTAAAGGCATTTTCGGAAGAATTTCCCGATTGCCGGCTGATTATTGTTTCGTTGGATAAAAATCCGCGAAGGATGAACAATGTGGAGATTTATCCCGTGTTACAATTCTTGTCGATGCTTTGGAGCGGCGATTTCTTTTGATCTGATCAATTTTCGCTTATATTATTATTTCAATTTTTGAAGTAGAGCAACGCTTTGCTGTACCGGTTTTATTTAATTAAACTATAAAAATTGTCTTCCGTCTTCTGACATCTGTACTCTATTTTCTGTACTGACACATTCAAAATCGGACTATTCTTCTCAAAATCCCATCCCGTGATGCTCCGCAATCCGTAATAGAGGCTCCAGTAGTTTTGCAGTTCGCGGATATAGTCGCGTTGCGAACGGTCTTTTTCGGCAGTGGCGGCGTTGAGGTCGAGAACGGTGGATTTGCCTAATAAATAAAGACGGTAGGCCACATCGTTCCGGCGAGCGGCACGCTCCGATGTTTTTTGGGCAATGGCAACCTTATCGGCTTGCAGGTTAAACTGCTTCACAAGTTTTATCACGTTGGAATCAAAATCGGTTCGCGCTTGCGCAATGTCTATTTTTACTTTTTCGAGGTTGCTTTTTGCCACTTCCACCCGTCCGCGCCCCACGCCCCAATCCAAAATCGGGATGCGAATGCCCAAACTAACCAATTGCTGGTTAAGCGGATTGTGATAGACGTTGGCAAAACTGCGGTCGGTTTGCGACAAGCCGAACTGCATATACAAATCAGCCTTAAATCCGCGCGATGCCTTGGCATAGGCCACCGCACTTTCGCTTTGAAGTTTTTGCAAGGCAAGCAGTTCCATGTCGGGACTGTTTTGGCGCGCAAGTTGTAGCGCATCGTCCACGGGAACAGTAAAATGGGGCACTGCTTCACTCACTTCCGCCACCATTTCCATGTTTTCCGTAATTCCCAAAAAACTGCGTAAATCCTGTATTCGGTCGTCCATTTCAATGCGGGCATTCAGGCGATTGGTTTGTTCCGAAAGATAATTTATTTCCAGTTGCAACATCTCGTTTTCAGTAATAGTGCCGATTTCGTACCGCCCTTTGGCGTAACTGAAAAGCGTATCGGCATTAGCATAATTATAACTTGCCGAACGGAAATTGTTCTGTGCCGTGGCAAGCTGAAAAAATCGCATGGTCGCCTCCGAAGCCACTAATTCGAGCGTTTCGGCGTATTGTTTTTGTGCTGTGCTGTATCGTACAGGTTCAATTCGCTTGTTCCATTTCAGGTAGTTGTAGCCGAACAGATTTTGCGAATATCCGATAACCACGGGCGTGGATTTGAACGAGTATTGGTTTTCGGAGAAAATATCCAATCGCTGCAAACCGCTCTGTACGAACACGCTTCCTCCAAGCAGGGCAATGTTTTGGTTGATGGTCATTGAGCCGTCGTTGAGCAATTGGTTTCGGTGTACAAAACTATCGGTTCCGTCGGGTAGCGTAACCGGACTGATGGACCGGTTGAGCTGCGAATTGGACGAGAACGTCAGGCTGGGCAGGTAATCGGCCTTGAACGACCGCCAATTCCAATAAGCCGCTCGGTATTGATGGCGTGCCGCCACCGCCTGCGGCGACTGCTTCCGGGCAAGCGCCACCGCTTCGTCCAATGTGAGCCGCAGTGTGTCTTGCGCTGCTGCCCAATGCCCGAAGGCAAACAAGGAGAGAATGATGATGATTTGTTTCATATAAAAAAACGAATGACAAAAGTTGTGCCAAAGGCGTATGTGTAAGATAATTAGATTATTACGATTTTAATGTTTTTTGCAAAAAGTGTGGAATCGCACAAATTGAGTTCGATTTCGCACAGTTTCGTAAAGATATATTGTTTACATTTGTGGTGGGAATTAAGTTTAATGTTTAAAGTCTAATGAATGTTTAGGGTAAAAGTTGTGTAAATTTAAACAACAAATCCTGCAAATTTAAAGTTGGAGTTCTGTAAATTTAAAGTTGTGGTCCTGTAAATTTAAAGTTATAGTCCTGTATTTTTAAAATATTAAGTATCTTTGCATCCAAAACAATCTAAAAAACAATAAACTATGATGGTTAATCGGGAAATAGCAGGTGCTATGAAACAACTTGCAGAAAAATATCCCATTATCGCACTTACGGGACCAAGACAATCAGGCAAAACAACGTTGCTAAAAGAGATGTTTTCGGATTACAGGTATGTGAACCTTGAAAATCCGGATACGCGAAATTTTGCGGAAACCGATCCGCAAAGTTTTTTAAACCAGTATGGTAAATATGTTATTTTTGATGAAGTGCAGCGCGTACCGCATTTGTTTTCATATATTCAATCCATTGTTGACGATAGCAGAATAATGGGGCAATTTATTTTTTCGGGTTCGCAAAACTTTCATCTGATGCAAAACATCACGCAAAGTTTGGCGGGTAGAGTTGCCATTTTTCGGCTTTTTCCGTTCGATTTTCAAGAATTGACAAATGCGGAACTACTTCAACCAGAATACGCGGAATATTTGAAAAAAGGTTTTTACCCTGCTATTTACGACCGAAATATCAAGCCTTCGGATTTTTATCCGAACTACATCGAAACCTACATTCAGCGCGATGTGAGCGAATTGATTGCCATCAAGGATATGAGCCTTTTCCAAAAGTTTTTGACATTGTGTGCAACTCGTGCAGGGCAGATCTTGAATATGAGCAACTTGGCAAAAGAATGTGGCATTTCGTCGCCAACAGTAAAGGCGTGGCTGTCGGCATTAGAAAACAGTTACATCATTTTTCTGCTGAGACCCTTTTACAACAATTTTAGCAAACGCATTGTCAAATCTCCCAAGCTTTATTTCTACGACACAGGGTTATTAAGTAATCTGCTAAAAATAAATGACGTATCGAAAATTGAAAATCAATCCATAAAGGGCACATTGTTTGAAAATATGATTATTTCGCAATACGTAAAGCGTCTGCATCATAAAAATGAAAAACAAATAGAGCCGTGGTTTTGGCGGGATTCGGAAGGCAACGAGGTGGACATGGTACTCGAAAAGTCGCAGCAAACTGAAATTGTAGAAATCAAAGCAACACAGACCATTATGCCGGATTTGTTTAAGGGATTAAATTATTACGCTGCACTCGCAAAAGAAACGAAACTCACAAAAACATTGATTTACGGCGGAAACGAAAGGCAAAACCGTACCGTAGCACAAATTGTGCCGTGGAATGAAACAGATGTTTGATAAGTTTTTTAATTCGACAACCATGACAACCAAACAAGGAAAAATACTCATCGTTGACGATAACGAAGACATTCTCTTCGCTCTTAATCTACTGCTGCAACCGCACGTGGAAAAGGTAAAAGTCACAACACAACCCGAACGCATCGCTCATTTCATAGAAACGTTCGCTCCTGACGTGATTTTACTCGACATGAACTTTACGAAAGATGCAGATAGCGGACATGAAGGTTTTTTCTGGCTAAAAAAGATAAAGGAAACCGATTCCGATGCGGTGGTGATTTTCGTAACTGCCTATTCCGATACTGAGAAAGCGGTGCAAGCAATTAAAGCCGGCGCTACCGATTTTATTCCCAAACCGTGGGCAAAGGACAAATTGCTGGCCACGGTGGCTTCGGGCGTGGAATTACGCCGTAAACGTACAGAAGTTTCGCAACTGAAAAAACAAGTGGCGGCTCTTGAGAGCAACCTTTCGTTTCCCGAAATTATCGGAGAAAGCCAAGTAATGCAATCCTTGTTTGAAACCATCGACAAACTGAAAAATGCCGATGCCAACATACTGATCCTGGGTGAAAACGGAACGGGGAAAGACCTGATTGCCAACCTGCTTTATTGTTGCTCACCACGCGCCGGCAAGCCGTTTGTGCATATCGATTTAGGCGCTATTCCCGAAACACTGTTCGAAAGCGAACTTTTTGGATACGAAAAAGGGGCGTTTACCGATGCTAAGAAGGAAAAAGCCGGACGGTTTGAAATTGCATCGGGCGGAACACTTTTTCTGGACGAAATCGGAAATCTCACGCCCGCAACGCAAATGAAGTTGTTAACAGCTATCGAAAAACAACAAATAATGCGTCTTGGCGGCACTTCTCCCATACACATAAACGTACGTTTGCTTTGCGCCACAAATGTCGATATTCACGAAATGGTTGCTCGTAGCTATTTTCGGCAAGATTTGCTCTATCGCATCAATACTATCGAGTTGCATATTCCGCCATTGCGTGAGCGTGGAAAAGATATTGAACTACTTGCCGGTCACTTTTTACATCGCTTCGCGAAAAAATACAAGAAAGACATCCGGTGCATTTCTACATCTGCGTTGCGGAAACTAAACGCATACAACTGGCCGGGCAACGTGCGCGAATTGCAGCACGCTATGGAACGCGCTGTGATTTTGGCATCGGGATATACGCTTTATGCCGATGACTTTATGCTGAAACCGGCGCCGGTGCGAAAAACGAAATCCGAGAACCTGAATTTGGAAGAACTGGAACAATCAGCCATCGAAAAAGCCCTCGAACAAGCGGACGGAAACATGAATCAAGCAGCAGAATTGCTGGGTATTTCGAGATTTACCTTATATCGGAAAATAGATAAATATAAACAACGATGAAGTTCAAGTCCAAGCACCTCTTTTCCCTGAAAATCACCACGATTGTGTTGTTATCGTTGATTGTAGCGTGGATTTACCTGAAAGGATTTATCTTCTCGTCAGCAATAATATTGGTTGCAATTGTGGCGGTTGCGGTTTCAATGTATTTAGATCGCAAAAAACTGATCAGTCGCATGGAACAATTGATTGCAGGTATTCGTCATTCCGACTTCTCTACACACTTTGTCAGTTCTGGAGCTAACGATGAGATCAATCTCCTTTCGCAAGAAATGAACGAAGCACTCGATATTTTTCGTTCCCGTACGCACGATGCCATGATGGACGAAGCCGAGTCACAAGCGTGGCAAAAACTTATCAGTGTGCTCACGCACGAAATCATGAACAGTATCACGCCCATTATTTCTCTTTCCGAAACGCTCAACGAACGCAAAATGCCAGATGATACCGATCCCGAAGCGTATCGCATCATGAAACAGGGGATGGAAACCATCCACCGACGTAGCAAAGGATTACTTTCGTTCATCGAAAATTACCGCAAACTTACACGCTTGCCGCAACCTACCGTTCAGCCTATTCACGTGCAGTCGATGCTCAAATCGATGCAACAACTGGTTGGTCCCGGCGGTATTCAATTTGCCTATTCTGTTTATCCCGATCAGCTTATTCTAAAGGCCGACAAGGGCATGACGGATCAATTGCTGCTCAATCTGCTAAAAAACGCCCACGAAGCTTGCGTTACACAACCTAAATCTAAAATAGAGGTAAAAGCCGAAAAGATAGGCGGCGAAATCCATATTTCGGTTTCGGATAACGGTCAAGGTATTTCATCCGAAGCCATGGAGAAAATTTTCATTCCCTTTTATTCTACAAAACCTACCGGATCCGGCATAGGTCTTAGTATTTGCCGACAAATAATGTTGCGCCACAAAGGGAAAATAGTGGTAAGATCGGAAAAAGGTGGAAGTAAATTTACAATGATTTTTCCGGATTAACTCAGGTATCCAGGTAAATGGCATTTCCCTAAAATCAGATGATATATGTTTTACAGCATAAAGGTTGTTTTTTAACTTAAAATATTTTGCTGATTCGATACAGCAAGATATTTTTGTGGAGAAAAACAATAACTGTTGTGGATGAAAAGCCCAGAGATAGAGTTTCCTTAAAGGATTTGGCCAACCACATCGGCGTATCCAAAACGTTGGTTTCAGCTGTTTTAAACGGAAAAGCCAAGCAATACAGGATAAGCGAGGAGACGGCTACTTTGGTAAAACGAGCGGCCAGGGAGTTACAATATTCACCCAATATGGTTGCCAAAGGATTGCGTACCGGTAACTCTCAACTCATCGGGTTAATCGTGACGGATATTTCAAATCCTTTCTACTCAACGATTTCGCGTATCATTGAAAACAAAACCAACGAAATTAATTACAAGGTCATTTTCGGCAGTTCCGATGAGAGTTTAGTAAAAACCAGACAACTGATCGATGTCATGCTTGACAAGGGTGTTGCTGGATTAATCATCGTTCCGTGCGAGGGATCACAAGGCATGATCGCCGAATTACACAAGAAAAATATTCCTGTTGTACTTATCGACAGGTATTTCCCTGAACTGGAGGTAAGTTATTCGTGCCTGAACAATTTCAATGCGACTAAACAGGCTACGATGCATTTAATTGAACAAGGGTACAGAAATATTGCGTTAATCTCTTATAAATCTGGATTGAGTAACATCAGAGACCGTATTCTCGGGTATAAGGAAACCATGAATAACCATGAGCTTGGCGAATACGTTAACGTGAAAAGCGTAAATATTGATCATCCGCTTCCCGAAGTTGAAAAAGCACTTGATTATTTAGTCAATAGAAAGAATGCGGAAGCCGTAATTTTTATTACAAATGCCTTGTTGGTAGCCGGCCTGCGTAGTTTAAACAAATTGAATAAGCGGATTCCCGACGATGTGGCAGTGGTGGGATTCTATGGTAGTGAGTTGTTCGACTTGTACTATTCTCCGATAACGTATATCAAGCAACCGATTGATATGATTACGGAGGAAGCGGTTAATACCTTGATAGATAAGATAAAATATGGGGAGAACCGTAAGTTTTCCAAGACGTTTATCGAACCGGAACTGATTATACAGCATTCATCCATCAAAATGGATAACGTATAAAACTTAATTTTCTCTTAATAAAAACGTATAGGATTGGCAACATTATTTTTATTTTTTTGTACCTGAAGGGTTCGGAAGTCATGTTGTTTTTTTACCACATAGCTGAATCGTTTTAGCATTTCTGCGATTAAAAAGATAACAAGAAGAGGAGCTGGATGACAGAACGAATAAGAAGAAAACAATGAATTGAACAATGAATAAAAATCAAGCATTGCATATACTGATGGTTGGGATGACGCTGGGGACTGCGTGGGCAGTCCGCGGTCACTTTGGACATGAGCAGGGAGCAGCATGGGCAGGTGGCATAGCCACTCTGGGCCTGATCTTGGTTTCGAGGCGTAAAGACTGGTACAGCAAAATGTTGCCGACAGTGCTTGCAGCATCTGTCGGGTGGGGTATTACAGGAATGATAAGTTACGGTCTTGTTGTGGGTTACGGTATGAGCAATAATTATCCAAATGCCTTATATGGATTGACGATGCTGTTTGCTATCGGAACACTGTTTGGGGTATTGGGGGGAGGTTTGACGGGGCTTTCCCTGGAATCCTCGAAAGAGAGAAAGGTAGAGTGGGGAGTCCTTTTTGCTCAAATGGGCATGGGAGGACTAATCGTTTACGGGCTCTTGATTCAACAACTCGAATGGTTAATGACCCCTCCCCGTTCGGAAGCCTGGGCCATTTGCCTGGGAGCTGCGCTTGCTTTTTTGTGGTACACTGCCCGAAAGGGATTTCCGGCAACGACCAGGATATCGTTGATTACCGGTATCGGCACAGGGTTTGGCTTTGCTTTCGGAAACTTTCTACAAATTGTTGGAATGGTCGCGGAGATTCCGTTTAATATGTGGAATGTCATGGAGTACAGTATCGGATTTTTTGGAGGGATTGCCCTTGCCTACGGTATTTTTACCTCAGTGTGGCCCCAAACCGTTTCTCCGGTTAAAGCATGGGAAAACAGAGTGGCATTTGTGCTGGTGTTTCTGGTTATACCTTTCGTTGTATTTCAGCAATCTCTTTCGTTTGATCCTGTTATCGAGCGTTTTAGAACGGGAGCTGCGGTTGTGCAACCTGAACTGACCGGCAAAATAAGCAGCATATCCTCACTGATTATCTTGGTTATATCGGCAGCTTTGATCGGATATAGGTTGAAAAAAGTCCATACAGGGTTCAATGTAGGAGACATACGTTTTGTTTTTATCGTCTACTTCTCAGTATACATTCTTTTTGGATACATCATCAACGGAGTGATGGGCGGAAAAGCAGCATTGAATATTCACCTCTATGTTGTCAATTTAATTGTGATACTGATGTTGACACGAATACAGGGAAGTCCTTTTTCATCACATCCTTTGTTACAGGTTGACTCCCGGAAACTCTTCAAGGTGCTTGTCGCAGTGATACTTTTTATTACGGTCATGTCGTTTATTGCAGTTAATCTCCACGAGGGATTGCCGGGAACACAAAATCGTTTCTAAATTCATGCGAACAATTTTTTACACAACTAAAAGTTTAGATACATGAAAGGAGCCTAAGGCTGGTTTACTCCTGTTATGCTGAAGTGAGTAAATGTCTTGCTTATAATTTGAAAATAAATAATTTAAATCATATGAGAAAAATTGTTCAGGGAATAGTAACCCCACTTGTAACTCCGCTTATCGACAACAACACCCTGGATATTGCCGGTTTGGAGAGATTGATTGAACACGTGATATCGGGTGGTGTACACGGCATTTTTATTTTGGGGACAACAGGAGAAGCCTCAAACCTGGCCATCAATCTCCGAATTGAAATGATTCGTCAGTCGAGCAGGTTGATACGAAAAAGAGTGCCCCTGCTGGTCGGTATTTCAGATACTTCCATTACGGAAAGTATCCGGTTGGCTGAAACAGCAGCTAGTTTCAGTGCAGATGCAGTAGTTTCCACCCCTCCGTTTTATTTTGTCATGGATCAGACGGAATTGGCAGAATACTATGAATCGCTGGTACCCCAGTTAAATCTACCGCTATACCTGTACAATATGCCTGTAAACACCAAGATAAGCTTTGACCCCAAAACGATAAAGAGAATAGCCGAAAATCCCCGTGTGGTAGGGTTTAAGGACAGCTCGGGTAACGCGCCTTATCTCCAGAGGGTTATACACGAGATGCGTAACTGTGAAAATTTTTCAATATTTGTGGGGCCGGAAGAAATGACAGCCGAAATGGTTTTGCTGGGTGCTGACGGAGGAGTTAACGGAGGAGCAAATATTTTTCCACGGTTGTACGTGGACTTGTATCATGCTGCTGTAGCAAATGACATCGAGGTGGTAAGAAACCTGCAGGCCAAAATAATGAATATCTCTTCTACCCTTTATACTGTTGGTGAAAACGGTTCCAGTTACCTGAAAGGATTGAAATGTTCATTGGAGATACTGGGAATTTGCAACGGTTTTATAGCTTCCCCTTTTAAAAAATTCAGCGGGCAGCAATACGGGCAAGTTAAAACTGCCCTGGAAAAGATTATGAGGATCTGTGAGTGATCCGAAAAGGATGGATAAACCTGGATTAGCAATAATCCGAGAGTGATACTGTAGAAACGGCATTGTCGTTATTGGCGAATGGATTAAAACGAATTTAAGTTAATCAAAATTGATCAGTAAAGAAGTTTTTATGAAAACACGTTTTTTGTACTTAACCTCTCTCTTTCTGTGCATGACGGCTTTTTTTTCCTCATCGTGTTCAAGTGAAGAGACAGGGGATGACTTACCGCTTTCTGCCTTGATCTTCCACAGTATAGACGGGAAAAAGGCAGCATTGACAGCGCTTACCCACAGTGCGGTAAGCTGGGAGTGGGATTTTGGAGACGGAAATACCAGCAACGAAAAAGATCCCGTTCATCAGTACGGGGAGGGCGGGTATTATAAGGTTAAATTAACGGCAAAAGACAATGCCGGCAATTCGGTAACCGCGCAAGTGAGTTTGGCGGTTGCGCTCACTCCCTATGCCCTATTGACAGGAGATCATACGGCTGAAGGGTATGACGGCAAAACCTGGAGGTTGACACAGTCGCATACCGTCAATGACAAATTGGTTAATTCAGATGCAAATTTTTCATTGCTTGCACCCAAGATTCCGTCACTTCCCCAGGGAGCATTCGATGTATATGTGGGACTCAAAGAAGCCTATAATGACGAATTTACTTTTTATTATGACGGTAGTTACAAACACAGCACATCCGATGGTACCTCTTTCGGTGGTATTGTTTATGCAATGATCTTGCAACAGATGGGATCATCCCAAATTACCAAAGTAGGTGGAAAAGCGGCGTTAGGGGCCGATCTTTTCGCTTTGTCAACCTACACGCCTGATAAAAACACGACATTTGTATTGAATGAGAATGATGATTTCACCGTCCCTACCATCACGAAGTTTGCTACAGGCACGCAACCTCCCGGAATTCCTGTGGTGACCTATCCGGATGTGATGACATTGGATTTTCCCAACTCGAATGCATTCATCGGAATAAGGGATTTCCACCGAAGAGTAATTATGCAGGAGATCACGAACAACACCATGCGGTTGGTCATGTTTATGACTTTGGATCCCAAGGCTATATTCAGTCAAAACCCCTTGATTGCCTTAAGCACTTCTGCCGCAATTCTAACATTCGAAGCAATTAATTAAAACCTATTCAGACAATTTAGACATGAGAAATTTGCAAAAGGATCAAAATAAAGGACTGTATACAGTTATTATCTCTGTTGCCTTACTTATCCTCTTTATGGGTAATGGCTACGCAGAGACAACCGATACCCGGCAAAACATTGTAAATGTTACGGGTACGGTTACATCAGCTACCGACGACATGCCGCTTATCGGCGTCAGCATCGTCGTAAAGGGAACAGCCGAAGGTACTGTGACCGATATGGAGGGGAATTACACAATCAATGTACCGTCCAATGCAACACTTGTTTTTTCCTATATAGGGTATATAACACAACAGATAGCTGTTGTAGGCCGTACGAATATCAGCATTGTCATGGAAGAGAGTACTGAAACGCTGAGTGAAGTAGTGGTTACAGCCCTCGGTATCGGTCGTGAAGAAAAATCACTTGGGTATTCGGTGGGGAAACTTGGATCCGAAGAACTTGCCAAAGTGGTCCATGAGAACGTACTCACTTCGATGGCGGGAAAAGTAACGGGGGTGACCATCAATTCCACCGGAGGTACAGGATCTACAGTCAGCATGATCATTAGGGGGGCTACCTCGATGAGTACCGATAACCAGCCTTTGTTCGTGATCGATGGGGTGCCGATGGGCAGTTCCGTAAACAATGTCGGAGGTTTTGGCAGCGGCAATCTGGTCGACTACGGGAATTCCATTTCGGATATCGATCCCGAAAGTATCGAAAGCATTTCCATCCTCAAAGGCCCAAGTGCAGCGGCCTTGTATGGCACACGTGCCGGTAACGGAGTGGTGCTTATCACTACGAAAAAATCGGATCGCAAAGGCGGAATGAAAGTGGAAGTGGTTTCAAATACCGTTTTCGATATCCCGTCAAAATACCTGGACCTGCAGAACCGCTTTGGCTTTGGTGCCAGGAGTTATACCGATACCTCCTTTCCCGGAGGGATCCTTCCTCCTTACAGTCCTTCGGAACAGCTTGGGGCAGGACCGGAACTGAACAAGGGTTACTGGCAGGTTCAGCCGTTTGCACCACTCGATGCCAACGGTGTTCCGGTACCTACGGAATTGGTTTCCTATCCCGATAACTATAAGAATTTTATTAATGGTAGTGCCATCACTACTACCAATAGTGTGGCGATATCAAGCAGCAGCGACAGGGTGAATTATCGGCTCGGCGTATCCAATATGACCAATAAAGGTTTGGTGCCCAACTCGGACCTTAACAGGAATAACCTGACCCTTGCGGCCACATCGGAAGTAGTAAAAGGGCTGAATGTAAGTACCGATATCAACTACTCACAGAACTGGGCCGATAACAGGCCGGCCACGCAGGAACGAGGTGCCAATCCTCTGCAGTGGGCTGCATGGACACCGCCCAATGTGGATATCCGCAAGATGAAAGATTATAAACTGGGAGGCAACGAAGTGCTTACTATTGGGAAAGGCTGGAATAATCCATATTTCCTTGCATACGGCATCAATAATAGTTTTAAAAGGAACAGGCTTATCGGGAATGTTTCCGCTACCTGGGAGATAACCTCGCAATTGAGCCTTATGGGAAGATATGCGCTGAACAAGTCGGACGAAACAAGGGAAACGAAGATAGATCCCGGATATACCGGTGAACCCAATCAAGGAGCGTATGGTATCGTTACCAGCGAAAGCACTGAAACCAACGCTGATGTACTGGCTACCTATAAAAACCATTGGAATGACTTCTCCTTTGCAGCCTCTGCGGGAGGGAATCTTCTTTATTCCCACTGGGCGAATGTCAGTAACTCATCCAAACCGGGCTCAGGACTGATTATCCCCTATCTGTATACGATCCAGAATATTGAAAGCAGCTCACTGAATTATTCCAATGCCCGTTACGAAAGAGCGATCAACAGCCTTTATGCAACGGCTAATCTGGGATGGAAGGACATGGTATACCTTGATCTGACGGCGAGAAACGACTGGGCCAGCACGCTTCCTGCAGAAAACAGATCCTATTTCTATCCTTCCGCCTCATTGAGCCTGCTGCTGAATAATTTAATCGATATGGGAAAGAACGTAAATCTTTTCAAGATAAGAGGTGGCATTGCCCAAGTAGGAAACGACACTTCGCCTTACAGCCTATATGCAACCTATTATAATGCAGGTCAATGGGGTGACGCCATCCGTCTTGGAAAGCCGGGGAACCTCCTAAATCCTATCCTTCTTCCCGAAGAGTCGAAATCCTATGAAGTGGGGATGGATCTGAAGATATTCAATAACCGGTTGCGGTTCGAAGGGACCTGGTACCGGGCGGATAACCGAAACCAGATTCTTAGCGTGCCGCTGGCCGGATCTGCGGGGTTCAACAGTATAAAGATCAATGCGGGTCTCTTGCAAAGCAAAGGCGTGGAATTGATGCTTGGCTTTACACCCATTGAAACCAAAGACTGGAGATGGGATCTGAATATGAATTTCACGAAGAATAAGACATGGTTGCTGGAACTGTCGGAAGGTACTGATTTTGTCGAATTCTGGAATGAAGCCAGGGTGAGGAATGTTGCTTATGCAAAAGATGAATCTCTGGGCAGGGACGGGTTGATCGGTAACCTTTATACCCGGAAAATCTTGAGGGTGACCGACAAAAACTCTGAATATTACGGCTATCCGCTGTTACCGGAGAACGACGAAGATGCCGAATGGCAGTCTGAAGACGACTATTCCAAAGGGGGCAATTACAACCCCAATTTCATTATGGGAGTCCAGACCTCTATCACCTACAAGAATTTTACTTTGAGCATGACGTTCGACTGGCGGTCGGGCGGACAATATGTGTCCCAAACCTGGCGGTACCTGACCGAGGGGGTCGTGTCGAATACCTGGCTCAACCAGTTGGTTACGCCGCCCGAAGGATTGGGGGGTGGTCCGAGCCAGGGACTTCGTGACTGGGTGGTAGCCAATGCCGAGAGGTTGATTTATACCAATAATCCAAGGCCGGTCGGTGGACCTACCCCCGACTTCGGTGGATACTATAATGAATTTTATACCGGTATCGGGGCCTACGACGGGGTTTTTGCTCCTGGTGTGTATGGCCGGTATGACGATAACGGTAATTTTATACTTATCAAGGAAAATCTTGGCAATGAGGGTACCGAATTCAGACCCTATGCGATGAGCTACCCCTGGGATATCGGAGAAGCCAATATTTTTGACGCGGATTACATTAAATTAAGAGAGATCGCGCTCAACTACAGGGTTCCCGACAAGACAGCCCAAAAACTGAAAATGAGAGATCTGAACATTTCGGTATACAGCCGGAACATCATGCTTTGGGCGAAAAGCGCCGGCATGGGAATAGATCCGGAAAGGGCCTATCAATCGAGTGGTAACGGAAGTTTCAAGCAAGGCGTGGAACGTTTTAACGCCGAACCTTGGGTTGTTCCGGTTGGGTTTAAATTAAGTTTTACTTTTTAATCGAAAGAATGTCATGTATACATTAAAAAAACAGTTTTATCTTTTTTTAACGCTGCTCCTCGGATTGGTCGTTTCCTGCAGGGATCTGGATGAACTGAATATCAATCCGAACGGCGTGGATCCCGCCATCGCGGATGTAAACTTCCTGTTGCCCACGGTCGAAACCAATGTGGGACAAACTGTTTATAATATCGGCTTCGGTACCTTTTCGGGAATTATGCAACATACGCAGCAGACAGGCTGGTTCGGAGGTTACAACAATTACGATTGGAATACCCTTTCGCATAGCTGGAACGGCTTTTACAGCATTTTGATGAACAATGACGAGTATTTCAGGAAGGCAGTAGAGCATAATTATGAGTTCCATGAGGGTGTGGCGCGGATCATGAGGGCGTATGTCTTCGGCCTGATCACCGATATATGGGGAGACGCCCCCTATAAAGGCGCTCTCAAGGCCGAACAGGGATCAGCCCATTTTATGCCGGTTTTCGATCCGCAACAGGAGATTTACCATGGCATCCTTGCCGACCTGGACACAGCGAATACGCTTTTGTCGAAAAGTGCGAATGAGTATCGCAATATCGTGCCCAAACAAGATGTGGTGTACAGGGGCGATGTCTCCAAATGGCAGAAATTTGCAAATTCACTGGCGTTACGGTACTATATGAGATTACAGGCCAAAGAACCCGCATTTGCTGAAGAAGGGATCAAGAGAATTGCCGGAGATCCTGCCAAATACCCGTTGATCAGGGTGGCCGGCGACGACGCGAACATCAGCTTCCCCGGAACGTCAGCTAGTGTTTCCAACCCGTTAAACATCGTTTACGATGCCAAGCCGGACGACGGTGCCTACATGCGGGTGAAAATGGGAAAGACATTGGTGGACATAATGAGGGACTACGATGATCCGCGCTTGGGTGTATGGGCCAATAAGATAGAAATCCCGCTGAAACTGGTTTCGGGGACAGGGATCGATCGTATCGTTGAGATTGATGACGCACATAAGGTCCGCGAAGTTTCACAGGATAAGGTGACCGCTTTTGAAGCCAATGGCATGAAGGTGGATTTTAACCCGGAATATGCGGGAGTGACCATTTCCCATCCGTTGGTGCAGATTTTCAATATGAACATCGCCAATGGCTCACAGGGAACCGTTAATCCCCATGCTTCCCATCTAAACGACCGGTATACGAAGACAACCGATCCCCTTGTGCTGATGAGATTGATATCTGCTGCAGAAATCAATCTGATACTTGCCGAAGCGGCATACCGGGGATGGATTTCAGGTGCTGCCGCCGGATATTATACCGACGGTGTGAGGGAATCGTTCAGGGCCTGGGGAGTGGAAGCTGAATTTGGCAATTACATTGAGAACGCATCTTACGACGGGCTGGAAAGTATTATTGAACAAAAATGGATAGCTCATTGGAGTACAGCACAAGAGGCCTGGTTCGACTGGCGCAGGACCGGCTTGCCCGCTTTGCAGACAGGTCCGGCGGCAATGCGCCCGGTGATTCCTGTCCGATGGTATTATCACACCGCTGATGAGATCGATAAAAACAGGGTAAATGCCGAGGCAGCCATCGGAAGACTGGAAGCAACGCCGTATCAGGGTACCGATCAATCCAAGAACAGCGCATGGTCGAAAATGTGGCTTCTCCAAGGAACCGGCAAGCCGTGGTAGGATAAGTAGAACCAGGAACAAAAGACTTGAAATGATCTTAATTCTTATTTTAAAATTATAATCGTATGAAATTAAACCAGATAGGCATGTTGATATGTCTCTTGTTTATAAAATCTGCTTTTGCGGGAACAGTCAATCTGCCGGTGAAGGACCAACCTTATACGGTTCCGGTATCGATCAAGTATACATTATCTCCTAAATGGAAAGATGTCCGCTTCAGGAAATTAGTATTGGACGGCGATAACAGCGTTTTTATACTGACCGATGCCGGCCTGTTCCGAGATTTTCCGGGGGAAATCATTTCCAAGGATCTCCGGTACGCCTCCCTGGCAGATAAATATCCTGTCGATATTTGTGTCCAGGAAGGGACTGGTTATCTCTATTATCTGTATCCCGACCGTTTCCTTACCAATAAACATGCCGGAGCAATATGCGGCCTGCTGCCTGAAAACAAATACAGTCACGTGGCCGTAAACAGCAAGGATGACGTCTTGTTGATAGGGGAGCGGACGGGTGTGATGTATAACCGAAACACCAAGGTCAGGGAGTTGGGTCTTCCTCATGATGGGCTGGTCAGGGTGTATGTGTCGGATGACCAATTTTGGTATCTGTCTGCCACAGGCATCTATTGGCTTGACCGTGACAAATGGGTGAGGATCCATTCCGGTAAAAACCTGACAGCAATGGCATTCAATGGGGATAAGATAGCCGTGGGTACCACGGATGGCTATTACGTGATTGACCGGAGCGGAAAAATCGTTGAATCTCACAACAATAAGCTTCCCGTACCCCTTATTAACGTGATGTTGGCCGTGGATGGAAAGTATTGGTTTGCAACCGATCAGGGCGCTTTTGTCAAACAACCCGGGGGGTTCGACTATTACGCCTCCAAACGTTGGCTCGATCAGGACAAGATCATAGATATGGCCGCGGACAGCGACGGAAACCTTTACTTTTTAACCCCGGCCGGTTTGAACAAGGTGCAGTTTGAGCAGGAAACACTGGCTGAAAAAGCAGCGTTTCTGCAGGACAACCTGCGCAAGTATCATCTCCGTTATGGTTTCTCATCCGCTTCGCGGTTGGTCGACCCGGACGATCCTGCCACCCTGCGCCTCGACGATGATGACAATGACGGTTTATGGACCTCATTCTATCTGGGAAGTCAGGCATTCCGTTATGCCGTCACCAAAGAGGAGAAAGCCAAAGAGTATGTATGGGAATCATTCGAGGCTTTTGAAAGATTACTGACTATCCATCCCATAGAGGGATTTTCGGCAAGAACATTCGAGCGGACAGGTTATATAGCCGGAGACACCATCCCCTGGAGACCCGCCCCCGACAAGAACTGGTGGTGGAAGGGAACCACCAGCACCGATGAGTTCGTGGGTTATCTGTTCGTCACTTCCGTGATAGACCAGTTTGTCGCGCAGACGCCGGAAGAGAAAAAACGGGTGGCGGACTATTTCGATGCTATCATGACCCATATCATCGCCAACGATTATTATTTTATCGATCATGATGGTAAACCCACACTCTGGGGCAGATGGAATCCCGAGTATGTGAACTCTTTTGCCACCACCCAGTTCGACCGCAGGTTGAACAGCACATTGACCATCACGGGGTTGCAATTGGCCTATAAACTCACCGGAAAAGAGATCTATAAGAGTGAGGCGTTTCGTATGATGGAAGAGCATGGATATCTGGATAATATGAAAATACCGATGGGCAATATCCGTTTTACCCCGGGATTCCAGCACCAGGGAATCACTATGGGAGAGGACTGGAACCATTCTGATGATGAGATGGCATTCCTTACCTATTGGGTGTTATACCATTATGCGTTTGACGATACCTTAAAGCGGGAATATGCGAAAATGATACGCGATCATTGGGAGATTGAGAAACCGGAACGCAATGCACTCTGGAACCTGCTGGCCTATGGAACATCGGGTGATATCGATCTGGAATCCACCCTCTGGTATCTGCAAGGGTTTCCAAAAGACCGTCGCCGTTATGTGGTGAAAAACTCACACCGGAAAGACCTGGAATTTCTGCCGAAAGATGCCAGCACCAACTTCAGGGAGCAGACAACTACCCAACTTATCCCTAAAAGGGAACGGCCGCTGAACAGGCATAATAATAACGAATTTATTATTGACGGAGGAAGGGGCACGCATCAGCAGCTTACCGGCGATGAGTTTCTGTTGCCTTATTGGATGGCGCGTTACCTTGATGTGATTCGATGACGTGATGGTGTGTAATTCATTATAAAACTAAAAAATAAAATTGAACGTATGAAGAGATTACTGTTTATTTTAACTGTCTATTTTTGCGTTATTGTTGGATTTGGCCAACAAGCGATTACGCCTGAAACGGCACTGGGTGCCTATGTCCGCAACGATGATCCTACGTGGGGATGGGAAGTGCGCAACAGATACCCAATCGATGACACGGAGGTCTATTCCTTGCTGTTCATCTCTCAGAAATGGCATGGGATGCTATGGAAGCACGAACTCATTGTCTTTGTTCCGCAATCTGTAAAACAGGACGGAGCACTCCTGTTTATTGACGGAGGGTCGGTAAATGACGGCATTCCCAAATTTTCGAAGGAGGATAATGCCTTGTTCATGTTCCTCTCGGCCCTGGCCAACCGGAATAATGCCCTTGTATGTATATTGAAACAGGTGCCCAATCAACCCCTTTATGGCGGCTTGAAAGAAGATGCGTTGATCTCCCATACGCTCAATGAGTTCAGGAAAGACAAAGATTACTCCTGGCCATTGCTTTTTCCTATGACGAAAACGGCGTACAAGGCCATGGATGCGGTGCAGGAATTTGCCGCGCGGCAATTGGACCGGCAGGTAAACCGTTTCCTGGTTTCAGGGGCATCGAAGCGGGGATGGACAACCTGGCTTACCGGGGCGCTTCAGGATCCACGTGTGGAAGCCATCGCTCCCATGGTGATTGAAATGCTGAACATGCCGGCCAGCCTGGATTATCAGAAACAGGTATACGGTGAATACAGTGAAGAGATCAATGATTATGTCAAACTGGAGATCCCGCAGGCAATCCATAGTGAATTTGGAAACGCTGTGGTACAGATGATAGACCCTTATTCCTACCGCGAAAAACTGACAATGCCCAAAATGATTTTTATGGGGACAAATGACCCTTATTGGGTTGTGGACGCCATTAAACACTATATCAACGATATTCCCGGGCATAACCTGTTGCATTACGTTCCCAACGCAGGCCACGGTTTGGGAGATAAGAAGCAGGCTTTTGCAGCGCTCGGTTCGTTCTTCGCCCATATGCTGGACAAGACGGATTATCCTGCCTGTGAGTGGAGCCTGACGGGGAAAGGTAAAAATATTGACCTGAAGGTGAAAGCCTCTCCCGATAACTTGGTAGGGGCTACTCTATGGAAATCGGTCTCGGACAGCAGGGATTTCCGTAAAGCGACCTGGACCAAAAGCGACATACAGCTGAATGCCAAGAACAGGTCGGCTGTCGACCTCAGGATTCAATATCCGAAAAAAGGATTCCAAGCCTTTTATGTGGACCTGGTCTATAAAGATCCTCATGGCGACGAATACACGGTCAGTACACGGACCTTTGTCTCGGACAACAAAAAAGTATTTGTAGAGTAATGGCTGATTTTTAGAAACTGTTTTGATTTTTTTCATCAATTGTTTTTTAGTAATTTTTTGATGGATTTGGATTTTCATTTATTGAAATGTAGCGGGCTACTTGAAAGAAATGAAAATTCGAAGGCGCAAAAAAGGGCAAAAAACAAGATGAAAGAGTGAAAAAATAAGTGTAGAATAATTACTCGTAAAATTCAAAACAGTTTCTTAATTAATAAATAGATCAAAAGTGATGAGAGGAATTCTGATACTGGGTTTATTGTTTTTTATAGGAAGCCTGCCCGCCCAAACGCTGGCGGAACGCTTGGGATATAAAAAAACGGATAAACTGCTAATTATCAACAATGACGATGCCGGTATGTGCCATGCTGCCAATACCGCTACGATTGAAGGGATGGAGAACGGGTTTATCAGCTCGGCTACCATCATGATGCCCTGTTCCTGGTCGAATGAGATCGTAAAGTATGCGAAAGAAAATCCGGATAAAGGATTTGGTGTGCACCTCACATTGACCTCGGAATGGAAGAACTACCGATGGGGAACCGTGGCGCCGCGCAATGAAGTCCCGGGGTTATACGACGGGCAGGGCTATATGTGGAAAGGTGTGAGGGAGGTGTACAACGCCTCCAATACCGAAGAAGCCTTGATTGAAGGGAGGGCGCAGATCCGTAAGGCGTTGGATGCAGGGGTACGGGTCACCCATATCGACTCCCATATGGGAACCTATCAGTACTCACCGGATTATATGTATGTCTACCTGCAATTGGCAGAAGAGTTTAACCTGCCGGTGCGTATGCCGTCGCAATCCACACTGGACAATATGGGAGCACCTTCTTTCAGGGATATCTGTAAGGAGAAAGGAATTATTCATCCCGATTACTTTATTCACGAGGAGCTGCAAAACTACAAAACAGAAAATCTGGAGGAGTTCTGGACAGGGTATATTAAAAATATACAGCCCGGAGTGACGGAAATTTATATTCATGCGGCCACAGAGGGGGACGAGATACGGGCGATCACCGGTTCTGCTCCCAAACGCATAAAGGAATTGGAATTTTTTACCAGTGACCGGTTCAGGCAATTGATTGAAAAAGAGGGTATCATTGTTATCAGTTACCATCCCTTGTTTGAATTGCAAAGAAAAAAATGAAAAAAATAAAAATCATAGGGATCTCGTTGCTGGTGTTGCTTCTCCTGGCCTGTATTTACAGTTACACCAATATGCGCGACCGTCATCCGGGATATAGTATCGACCTGAAAATCGAAAGTAAGGAACCGGGAGTCATGCGTGCCGGCTTTGCCGCGGTTACGATCACGCCTGAGTATATGGAACCGTGGAACGATATGGACAACAATGCACGTTATGAGCCGAAGAAAGGAGATACCTATGAGGATCTGAACGGAAACGGGAAATTCGATACCTACTGGATCGCCGGTTTCGGAAACCGGGTTGCTGCACAGGGTGTGCATGACGACTTGTGGGCGCGGACAATGGTGCTGGATGATAGCAATACCCGCCTTGCAGTGGTGACAGTGGACGTGATCGGTATGTTTCACCCGATGGTAATCGATATCCGGAAAATGCTGCCGGAAGAAGCAGGCATCACCTATCTCGTGATTACATCCACCCACACCCACGAAGCCCCAGATCTGCTGGGACTTTGGGGTAAGTCACCCTTCAAGAGCGGTGTGGGCAAGGAGTGGAAAGAGTATATAAAGAAAAGGGTGGCCCAATCTGTCGTGGAGGCCGTGGATGCATTGCGTCCTGCCCATTTCCGTTTTTCCCAAAACCTCACGGAGGGGATGGTGACGCTGAAAGACACGCGTGAACCTTATGTCTTTGACGAAGGCCTCAGAATGATGCAGGTCACCGATGCCGAAACCTCACAAACGCTTGGGACACTGATCCAATGGGCGAACCATCCCGAAACATTGTGGAGTAAAAACCTGCTTATCTCCTCCGATTTTCCTCACTACCTGAGGGAAGCCGTCGAGAAAGGAGTCTATCACGGAGACAGCCTTGTCAGAGAGGGGGTCGGCGGCGTTGCCCTTTATGTAAACGGGGCACTGGGTGGATTAATGACTACCCATGCCAGCATGGAGGTACATGATCCGTTCCGCGATACGGTGTATGTAGAGCCGTCGTTCGATAAGATACGTGCCCAGGGAGATACCCTTGGATTGATCATACTCCGTACGATGCAGGAAGAGGCTGTTGAAGTGAGAGAAGCAGGCATCAACCTACGTGCGAAGACGTTCGAAATTCCCCTGAAAAATAAGCTGTTCCTCCTTGCTGCCGCTATCGGGATAATGGATGCGGATATGACCGGATGGATGAAAAAGCGTACCGAAGCTGCTGCCTGGAGCATCGGGCCGGCCGGTTTTATCACTTTCCCCGGAGAACTCTATCCGGAGATATTGAACGGAGGGGTAGTAGCCCTTCCCGGCCGGGATTTTCCGGTCGATCCCCTGGAAACGCCACCTCTGCGTGACCTGATGCAGGGAGAGTTCCGTTTTGGCATCGGTCTTGCCAATGACGAGGTCGGATATATAATTCCCAAAAGCCAGTGGGATGTGAAGGAGCCGTATGTATACCGGGACAAGGCTTACTACGGTGAACAGAATTCGCTCGGTCCCGAGACCGCTCCACTTGTATATAGAGAATTGCGCCAACTCCTGGAAGAGTTACCTGTTACTCCCCCACTCCCTTCTGTGATCGAACAGGCGAGGGATGCACTGTTGGAACGGATTATTTCTGAAATTCCGGCAGGGAAATTGAATGGGTTGACCCATCAGCAACTATTGGGAATGATCACTGAAGAGGAAAAAGAGATCTTCGCCAATGATCATTGGCGTTTTACAGTTGATAATCCTGCCCTGGTGTCGGTAATGCGTCATAAAGGGCAGGAAATCGTTCCTTTCTGGCTGGAGGAAAAGGGATTCCACAAGACCGATATGTCGGTATCCAACGAAAATTACGACTATGAAGTATGGCAAAAGGAGTTTCCTGCCGGAGAGATTAACCTCGGGATCAACGGATTTGACCTGCACCGGGTGGTCTATTTTGTGACGATCGGTCCGGTTGCCGGAAATCAGATGCCAAAAATTTTACATCATTCCCCCGCCAGATGGAAAGTGACCCCGATGGAAAAAGGAGCTTATACCTATAACGACTGGGATGAATTGGTGATCGAACAGCTACCCGAAGAGCTTGAAGGGCATATTCTCTTTACCACTATACGGGGACGTGCACGTGAAGCCGCCATATTGAATTCTTTCCGGGAGACAGCCTATCCAGCATCACCTGAAGCGGACCAGATTGTACTGACCTGGTGTGATGACCCGGCTACTACACAGGCGATCCAGTGGAGAACCGATACTTCGGTCGATAAAATGACGATTCGTTATAGGAGTAAAGAGAGTGATAAGCAGGAATTCTCGGAGGCACCGGCTTCACAACAACTGCTTAGCGATAAGTATATCCACAACAACCCCGTTGTAAAACATTGGGAAGTAAATATTACAGGTTTACAGCCTGATAATGAATATAGTTATCAGATATATAATTCGGATAGCGGGAAAGAGAGTCCGGTTTATACATTCCGTACAGCACCCGGGGAAAAATCGTCATTCAGCTTTATCCATCTGGGTGATACCCATAACGACGATATCGTGGAAACGGTGTTGAAACAGGCAGTGAAAGAAGTGCCGGATGCCGCATTCCTGGTACATTCGGGAGACCATGTAAATACCGGGCTGTTCAGGGACCTATGGGATAAATACCTACATTCCGGAAGGGATGTTTTTCCCCGATTCTCTTTTGTTCCCACTCTGGGCAACCACGACAGCCAGGATGGCCTGCCGCCTACGCTCTATACACAACTGTTTATGTTGCCTAAGGACAATGCATGCAGTTTGTCCCCGGAGCGTAATTATGCCTTCTCTTACGGGGATGCACGTTTTTTTATGATTGATGCTACGGGCGATATAGAAAAGATTGCCTGCTGGCTGGAAGAAGAACTCAGACAGACCAAAGAGAAATGGAAAATAGTTGTCACCCACTTTCCACCTTATGTGGAGGATAACTCCTACCTGGAAATACGCAGATCATGGTGTTCACTGTTCGACCAATATCATGTCGATCTGGTGCTGTCCGGACATGTACATCAATATTTCCGCTCCTATCCGATTAATAATGGGGAGGTAGTAACCGATGCAAAAAATGGAACGATCTATCTCTCTTCGGTAGTGGTTGAGCCGCGCAAACCTGAACCGCCATCCGAAAAGTATAATGAAGTGTATGCCAATAAGGGAGGATTGTTCCAGGTTATCCGTATCGATAACAATACCCTCGATTTTATATCCAAACGATTTGACGGTACGATCATAGATCAGTTTTCACTCAAGAAATAAATAATCAAACATGAAAGAGATGCGCTACAACAGACTTTATTCCACGATACAGACTCTCTCTGTCACTCTATTCTTCTTCATTGCATCTTCTTTTATTGCGGCGTCTCCTTATCCCGACAGAGTTGTACTGACCTGGGCGGGGAATCCGTCCAACTCCCAGGCTGTCACCTGGAGGACGGGTCGCTCCGTGCAACGCGCGCTGGCACAGATTGCCGTGGCAGAAGAGAATGGACAGGATATCAGGCCTACTGAGATAGAAGCGACAACCACACCATTTAGCAGTGAACTGGGTGGAGAGGTCTGTTACCATAGTGTGAACTTCACGGGACTGGTCCCCGGAACCACTTATGCATATCGGGTAGGAGATGGGGATGTATGGACTGAATGGTTTCATTTCAGGACTGCTTCCTCCAACCCGGAACCCTTTTCATTTATTTACTTCGGCGATGCGCAGGCAGATATTAAAACTTATTGGTCACGTGTCTTTCATCAGGCCTTTCGACATGCTCCCTATGCGGCATTCACGCTTCACGCGGGAGACCTCATTAACAGGGCCGAAAATGATGAACAATGGGGTGAATGGTTCAATGCTCCCGGATGGGTGAATGCTTCTGTGCCGATAATTGCCACTCCCGGAAATCATGAGTATTCTCGTGACCACCACGCTGAATCCGTTTCACCACGTTTAAGCAGCTTCTGGCAGCCTCAGTTCACTTTCCCCCAGAATGGCCCCGAGGGAGTAAAAGAGAGTTGTTATTATATCGATTACCAGGGAGTGCGGATCATTTCACTCAATTCGAATGAGAAACAAGAAGAGCAGGAGCAATGGTTACGGGATTTGCTTTCCCATAATCCGCAGAAATGGACAATCGTTACCTTTCACCACCCGATATTTTCTCCAAAAGCAGGTCGTGATAACCCGGAATTACGCAGTTTGTGGAAACCTTTGTTCGACGAATTTAAAGTCGACCTGGTCTTGACGGGGCATGATCATACCTATGCCCGCACCCATTCCGAAGGGACTGCATATATTGTCTCCGTCAGTGGACCGAAACTATACCATCTCGACAAGCAGGAATGGATGCACCGGTCCGCCGAGAAAATACAGCTATACCAGATTATCCGTATAAATTCCGGCGAGCTGACCTATGAGGCGTATACCGCTACGGGGAGGTTATACGACAAGTTCATGCTCAAAAAGCAGGAAGGTGCGACAAATCTTCTGACGGAGGCTATTTCTGATACAACTATGCCAAATGAATAAATAGAAAGAGATATAGTCATATGAAAATCAGTTATATTATCATACCATTAGCAGGCGTTTTCTTACTGTTATCCTGCATACAAAAAAGCACGATTGAAGAGCTTATCCTGACCGATAACTGGTATATCCATTCTGCTGAGGGATTGGATCAGGATGGAGCGGCATTATCTGTCTCTCCGGTGACGGATAACTGGATACAAACATCTTTACCCGCCACGGTGTTGGGGGCATTATGCAATGCAGGCATATACGAAGACCCCTTTTTGGGTATGAATCTGGAAGAGATACCGGTTGAGCAGTTCAAAAAACCGTGGTGGTACCGGACCTCTTTCGACCTGACAGGGTTCGATTCGGAGAAAGAACAGACGAAGTTGCTGCTGGACGGCATCAATTATAGCGCCAATGTATGGCTCAACGGCCACCTGATCCTTTCGGCAGACAGTGCTTTCGGAGCCTTCCGGCAGTTCGCCTGCGATATCACCTCTATCGCTTTGGAATCGGGAAATAATCTGGCTATCGAGATATCGCCTCCGCAGCCGGGTGATTTCTATATGGGGTTTGTCGACTGGGCGCCTGTCCCACCCGACCATAACATGGGTGTGTACCGGCCGGTAAGGATCAAGCGGAGTGGAAAGGCTTCAATAGACCGCCCTTTTGTGACAACCCATCTTAACACCCAAACATTGGATGAAGCCACCCTGTCCATTTCGGCAGAACTGACCAATCATCATTCTGAGCCAAAAAAAATGACCCTGGAAGCCAGGATAAAAAACAGTGTGGTCAGTCAGACATTTACCGTGGAGCCGGGTAAGACCTTTCTGGCCGAACTTGGCCCTGAGAAATTCAAAGAGTTGACCATAAAGAATCCCCGTCTCTGGTGGCCAAATGGACTGGGAAATCCGGAAATGTACACCATGCATCTGTCGCTGAAAGAGGGGAATACGCTCTGCGACACGGCGACGGTCCGCTTCGGTATCCGTACCATAGATACCTATCTCAATGAACAAAACGTACGGGGATATAAAGTAAACGGAAGGGAAGTGCTGATCAAGAGCGCCGGTTGGGTAGACGACCTCTTTCTTCGTGATAACACCCGTAGTAACAGGGCGCAGATACGCTACGTAAAGGAGATGAACCTTAATTCTCTCCGGTTTGAAGGCTTCTGGGGGACGGGCCGGGAGATATATGACCTCTGCGACGAAAACGGTATCCTGCTGATGGTCGGATGGAGCTGTCAATGGGAATGGCCCGATTACCTCGGTCTGGAGATGGAGGTTCCGGAAGAGGATGAGAATATTCCCATCAATGAAGGGGTCGATAAATATGGCGTGAAAATCACTCCTGAAGAAGAACAATTGTTATCGGATATGTTCAGGGATCAGCTGTTGTGGCTGCGTAACCACCCCTCTATTTTTGTCTGGGCGGTGGGCAGCGATGCCATGCCTAAACCCTCATTGGAAAAGAAATACGCCGAGACAATGGAGAGATATGACAAAAGCCGTTCGTTATTGGTTTCTGCCGGTGATTTTACCAGCGAGCTCTCTGGAGTAACGGGGATGAAGATGAACGGCCCTTATGAATACGTCCCTCCCGTCTATTGGTTCGAAGATAAAAAACTGGGGGGCGCTTTCGGGTTCAATACAGAAACAGGTCCCGGACCGCAAATACCCCCGATAAGCAGTATCAGGAAAATGATCCCCGAAGAATATCTTTGGCCGCCATTGAACGAGATGTGGGATTATCACTCGGGACGGAAGGACTTCAACAGTGTGAAAGTCTACCTGAATGCGTTAAACAAAAGATACGGCACCGCCGGGGATCTGGAAGAACTGGCCATGAAGGCACAATGGGCGAATTATGAAGCCATCCGGCCGATGTTCGAGGCATTCGTTGTAAACCGTCCGGTAGCAACGGGAGTGGTGCAATGGCAGTTGAATTCAGCCTGGCCGGAATTTTACTGGCAGCTTTACGATTGGTATTTAATGCCTACCGGCGCATACTTCGGTACAAAGAAAGCGTGTCAGCCGGTCAATATCATTTACAATTACCATGACAGGAAAATATATGTCGCCAACGATATATTGGGAGATATAACCGATCATACTGTAAGGGCTACGTTATATGACAGTCAGTCTAAAGTACTATTCGAACAGGGGAAAAAGTTGTCCGTGCAAGAGAACTCATCCGTTGTTTTTACGGAGTTACCGGAGCTGTCCGATAAAAAAGGGACTTATTTCCTGAATTTGACCTTGCACGACAGTCAGCATAAGCTGGTTGCCGACAATTTTTATTGGTTGTCGGGTCAGGAAGACCAGATGGATTGGGATCAATACTATTGGTTTTACACTCCCCAGAAGCGATATGCCGATTTTCACGAATTGAATGACCTGCCTCAGCCTCAGGTGAGTGTCACAAAGAAAGTGTACAAAGAGGACGACGAATGGGTGGTGGAGGTGAATCTGGACAATACGAGTAAAAATATCGCATTCGGCATAGAGTTACTATTAGTGGACAATCAAACGGAAAATCCCGTACTTCCGGTATATTGGAGCGATAATTATGTGTCTTTGGTGAATGATGACACCAGAACGATTAGGGCTCGCTGTAGCCTGGCTGACGCGCCATCCGAACCTTCGGTAATCATACAGGGAATAAATGTGGAACGGATAAAAAAATAACAGACTGGTCGCCATGTACAGACTTGAGATCATGAATAAAGGGAATGCGGCGTTGAAAATCTGCCTTGTTTTATTGTGCATTTCCTCCACCGTTTTTGCCGGTGAGATCGATCTTTCCGGCAGCAGGTTGCTTGTGTCGCCTTCCATCAAATCTCCCGTGAAGGAGACCATCATTCAGCTCTTGCAGGAAGAGATCCACAGGCGTACGGGCATTCCTTTAGGTGTTACCGACGCCTGGGGCGGTTCGCCGGTCATCGCTTTGGCTCTCTCTTCGGATGGGATATTGAACGGCAAGGCGCTTCCTGACACGCTTCCTGAAAAGACAAAACTTCCCCTGCAAGCCGAATCATTCAGCGTGGTGGTGCAAGAGGACGCCCCCCGGCCGGTTATCTGGCTTGTCGGAGCCGATGAGCGCGGGGTTTTGTTTGCCGCGGGACACCTGCTGCGCACATCTTTGCTTGCCAACAAGCAGATCCTGTTCGATTCTTCAAACGCCGTACAAAGCGCACCGGATTATCCCATCCGGGGACATCAGTTGGGTTATCGCAATACCGCCAATTCCTACGATGCATGGACAAAGGAGCAGTATGAGCAATATATCCGCGAGTTGGCTATTTTCGGGACAAACTGTATAGAGACGATTCCTTTTGACAATACGCCCAGTCCCCACATGAAACTCTCCAAGGAAGAGATGAACCGGCATATAAGCACCGTATGCAGGAATTATGGCATTGATTATTGGGTATGGACACCGGCCAACGTGGATCTGTCGGATGAAAACCTGTTCAGGGCCGAAGTGAAGAAGCACAGCGATTACTACAGGCAATGTCCGCATCTGAGCCATGTCTTTGTGCCGGGCGGTGATCCCGGGGATAATCATCCGCGGCATGTGATGCCTTTCCTGAAAGCGATTGCCACCGAGCTGGAAAAGTACCATCCCCGTGCAGGAGTTTGGGTTTCATTGCAGGGTTTCAGCGATGAGCAGATCGATTATTTTTACCATTATCTGGAGACAGAAAATCCGGATTGGTTGCGGGGAGTGGTAAGCGGTCCGGGTAGCCCTTCCCTGTCTGACACGCGCTACCGGTTACCCGGGAAGTATATGCACCGCCATTACCCCGATATTACCCATACTGTCCGCTGCCTCTACCCCACCCTCCGCTGGGATCAGGCGTTCGCCCTTACCTTGGGCCGGGAGCCGGTCAACCCGCAACCGTTTTATTACGCGGAGTTACACGACCGGTATGCCCCTTTCACCGATGGTTTCCTCACCTACTCCGACGGAGCGCATGACGATCTGAACAAGTTCGTATGGAGCCGCAAAGGATGGAGTATGGAGGAAGATGCCGCCGGTATCACGGAGCAATATGTACGGTTCTTCTTTGGCGCCAAACCCGATGATCGGGTAACGGACGCCATACTGGGATTGGAACGCAACTGGGACGGCCCCATAGAGGTAAACGGGGGGATAGAGATGACTTTCCTGCGCTGGCGGCAGCTTGAAGAGGCCTATCCCCGCCTACAAAGTGACTGGCGATGGCAGATGCTGTTGCTCCGCGCTTATTATGACACTTATACCAAAAGGCGGAAGTTATTCGAACAAAGGTTGGAGCGGGAAGCCGGTAAATTGCTCGGGAAGGTCTCCGAAATGGGTGCTGCCGGGGCGATGAAACAGGCTTTGGAGAAAGTGAACGAGGCCGACCGGGTAAATATTGCCCCTTCGTTGAGAAAGAAGATCGATGATTATTGCGACGCGTTGTATAAATCGGTAGGTTTGCAGACAAGCGTGGAGAAATATCAGGCCAGCGGCGCTGAACGAGGCTGTGTGCTCGATTTCGCGGACTATCCGCTGAACAACCGCTGGTGGTTGTCCGACCGGTTTGAAAAGATCGGACAAATGGAAACCGAAGCCGAAAAGCTGGCCGCTTTAGAGGTGATCGCCCGATGGGAAAATCCCGGAAAGGGAAGTTATTACGATAACATATCGGATATCAGCCGGAGTCCGCGGGTAAAAACAACAGTCTATGATGCTGCCGATGTGGCCTGGTGGGACGGCGGAATGAGTCGTAAGAGGCTGTCTACCCAGTTATTCCAGAACTTCCCGAAACTCCTGTACGAGGATCTTGATCCCAAAGCGCGTTACCTGATCCGTACCGCCGGATACGGCGATGCGTTGCTCAGGGTGGATGGAGAGCGTATATCCCCTACCCTCTATAATAAGGAGCTGGAGGAATTCAAAGAGTTCCCCATAGATAGAAGATTCTTTCAGGACGGTAAGCTGGAGGTTTCATTCGATGAACCGGAAGAGTCTCACCTGAACTGGCGTCAATATTCCAAGATTTGTGATATCTGGCTTATAAAAATTCTTTGACAACACGCTACTGGAATCATTCGTTAAGTTTTAAATATTTGTAATATGAAAAAAATTCAATTATTGCTTCTTATCGTTTTATCGGTATTCTTTGCACAATGTGCATCTACACGTAATAAGATCGAAGAAAAGGCAGCCCCGCGCGTAAAGAACGTTATTGTGATGATCGGAGATGGCATGGGTGTCAGTCAGGTGTATGCGGGATTGACGGCAAATAAGGGAACACTCTTCCTCGAAAAGAGTCAATTTATAGGCTTCTCGAAGACCTACTCCGCAAGCAATTATGTGACAGATTCGGCTGCGGGAGGTACTGCCATCGCATGTGGAACCAAAACGAAGAATGGCGCCATTGGTGTCGACCCCGATGGGAGTCCGGTTAAATCAATGCTGACGTATGCGGCGGAAAACGGGTTGTCCACTGGGATTGTGGTGAGTTGTGCTGTCACCCATGCTACGCCCGCTTCATTTGTCGCACATCAGCCTAGGCGTGATATGGAAGAGGAGATTGCGGTCGATTTTGTGAATTCTGATCTTTCGGTTTTTATTGGAGGAGGAAAGAAATACTTCGATAGTCGCTCTGACAAGGAGAATCTGCTCGATAAACTCTCCGTCAAAGGTTTTCAGATCGCTTTCAACTTGGACGATATCAAGAAAGTCGGCTCAGGAAAACTGGCGGGTTTGGTAGCGGACGAACATCCGGCTCCCTATCCGGAAAGGGGGGAATTCCTTCCCGAAAGTGTACAGACGGCTATCAATCTTCTGAAAAACAATGAAAAAGGTTTTTGTCTGATGGTGGAAGGTTCCCAAATCGATTGGGCTTGCCATACGAATGATAAGGAGGCTACAATCAATGAAATGTTGGATTTCGATCGGGCTATCAAAGTGGCTTTCGATTATGCCGACCAGGACCCCAATACGCTTGTCGTTATTACCGCGGACCATGAGACAGGAGGCCTGTCGCTTACAGGAGGTGACCTGTCGACCGGAGAAGTGGAAGCCAATTATGGTACAAAAAGGCATACTGCAGTGATGGTTCCCGTCTTTGCCTACGGTGCGGGCGCTGCCGAATTTGCCGGCATATACGAGAATACCGATATTTTTACCAAAGTTTTAAAGCTCTATCGAATGCGTTCACCCCGGTAGTCTCACTTTTTTGGACTCATCGGCGGCAACATTCTAAAATCTGTGATATCTGGCTCTTAAAACGGAATTAAAAAAGAATATACATACACGAACATTAAACGATAAAAAGGTATGAAATCATTTTCCATTGTAACTTTATTATTAGTAACGGCGCTATCCTGTAGCAGCTATCCAAGTGAGAAACACAATACGGAGCCAACGTCAGGCATCAAACACGGCATTGTCTACTACCAGGAAAACAAGTATGGCGGTTGGCCTGCGAACAACGGTATATGGATCTGGGACAATGAGATATTAGTGGGATTTGTCGAGGCAGACTATAAACCGGCCGACGGCTTACATACGTATAACCAGTCATCAGCACACCATAAATACGCCCGCAGTACCGACGGAGGAGAAACCTGGACGATAGAGGACGCTTACGAACAGGGGCAAACGGCTTGGGGGAATGATCACAGCATCGCTGTAGACAAGGCGGAAACGCCGGTAGCTTTAAAAACACCGGTGGAAGACTTTACCGATCCCGGCTTTATCATTACATTTGTCCGCCATAACAATAACAACGGGCCCACCCATTTTTATTATTCCATGAACAAAGGGGGTGTGTGGTCGGGCCCCTATTCCTTTCCGGATTTAGGTACGGCAGGAATAGCAAACCGTACCGATTACATAGTGGAAAGCGATCAGGAACTCAGCGTGTTTCTTACTACGGCAAAAACAAACAAAAAAGAAGGGCGTGTTGCTTTTGCGAAAACAACCGATGGGGGTATAAACTGGGAGTTTGTCTCGTGGATTACCGATGAGCAGGGAGGATTCGATATTATGCCTTCATCGCTGCGGTTATCGGATACGGAATTGATAACTATCATTCGTACGAGAACTGCCGAAAGGCAGGATTTACTGACCGCTTACCGTTCCTCCGATAACGGTAAGTCGTGGGCCAGATTAAAGAATCCTGTAAACGATACGGGGAACGGAGGCTCTCCGCCGGCACTGGTCAAACTGCAAGACGGACGGTTGGCCTTGGCCTATATTTATCGGAGCGTATACGGTTCCCGTGTAAATGTGCGTTTCAGCTCGGATAACGGAGAAAGCTGGAGCGATGAGGTTGTGCTCAGAAGCGGCGACGGCGCCAACCGCGATGCCGGTTATCCGCGCATGGTACAAAGACCAGACGGGAAATTGGTATTGATCTACTACTGGAACAATGCGAACGATGAAGATTCAACCCCGTACCGGTACATCGCATCCACCATTTTCGATCCTGGAAAATGGAAGTAAAGGCAACAGGTTTTGCAATAGAAAACACTTTAGATTAATTATACTTTATGCAGTTAACCGTTATTGATATCGTTATTTTTCTTGTTTTTACCCTAGGAACTGTACTGTTCGGGAGTTCATTTTTGCGGAAAAATAAAACCGCTGGTGATTTTATGACCGCAGGAAAGGGGATGTCTGGATTTGTGGTTGGGATGTCTATCTTTGCCACGTACGTAAGTAGCATCAGTTTTCTGGCACTGCCCGGCAATGCATATACAGGAAACTGGAATTCATTTGTATTCAGTCTGTCCATTCCGGTTGCTATCTTTTTTGCTGCAAGGTATTTTGTCCCTTTCTACCGGAGTATCAACAGCCCGTCAGCTTACAGTTTTTTAGAAGAGCGTTTTGGAAAATGGGCCCGATTGTATGCTTCGAGTTGTTACTTGTTAACACAAATTGCCCGTATCGGCTCTGTCCTGTTTCTACTGGCGCTTCCGCTCAATGCCATGCTGGGCTGGAGCATCCCGTTGATTATTATCCTGACAGGAGTCTGCGTAGTGTTATATGCGGCTTTAGGAGGAATCAAGGCGATTGTTTATACCGATGCCATACAAGGATTGATTCTGATTGCCGGGGCATTGGCCTGTCTGGTAATCCTTATGGTATCCATGCCTGGAGGAGGTAACGAACTGTTGCGTATCGGAATGGAGTACGATAAATTCTCCCTGGGGAGTTTGGGATTGACTTTGAATGAGCCCACGTTTTGGGTAACACTCATATACGGGCTGTTCATTAATCTTCAGAACTACGGCATTGATCAGAATTATGTGCAACGGTATAAGACGGCCAGAAATGAGAAGAGCGCACGCTTTTCGGCCCTTTTTGGCGGCCTTTTGTATGTACCCGTCAGTTTATTGTTCTTTTTTATTGGCACGGCGTTGTTCGTTTATTATAAAACCCAGCCCGGTTTGCTTCCGGAAACGGTTACCGGAGACCAGGTATTTCCCTATTTTATCGTGAATGGCTTGCCGGCAGGATTTACCGGCCTGCTGATCGCTGCCATATTTGCTGCAGGAATGAGTACGGTCTCTACCAGCATAAATAGCTCTGCAACGGTTGTATTAACCGATTTTTTTAATGTGACTTCTCACAGTGAAGCCGACGAAAAGAGGAAAATGAATATCCTGCACGCCACATCAGTCATCCTGGGAGCATTGGGAGTAGGTGTGGGATTAGCCATGATGTCTGTGAAGAGCGCGTTGGATGCTTGGTGGAGCATGGCGGCAATTTTCAGCGGAGGCATGCTGGGGTTATTCTTCCTGGGATATATAGCTCGTGGGATAAAAGGGTCATATGCTTTTGTAGGAGTGATTTGCGGCGTATTGCTCATTGCTTGGATGTCGTTAAGCAAACAAACCGTTTTTCACAATTATTTAACCATTGTTCTGGGAACACTCGTTATTTTTACTGTCGGCATGTTGCTGGCAATTGCAGGTAGCAGGCTGAAGAAGGGTAATTAGGAAAAGCTATCGCAGACTAGATCCGTTTTAACCGATTTGTTTAGTGAAAACAGGAAAAACATGAGTATCTTTACTGAGGATTATCTGAAAAACAAGATGTCAAGTTCATTCGTTTTTAGTCTTGACCAATAATAAATTTAATTCCGGTATGGATAAAAAAATTAGAATATTGGCTTTTGGAGCCACGGCCTTTTCTGCTTTATATGCTCAGCAGAAACCCAATATTGTCCTCATTTACGCCGACGATATCGGTTACGGCGATCTTTCGTGCTACGGGGCCACACGCGTGCAAACCCCTTATGTGGACGCGCTCGCCAACAACGGCGTGCGGTTCAGAAACGCCCATTCGGCCGCAGCCACCAGCACGCCGTCCCGGTATGGCCTGTTTACGGGAGAATACCCGTGGCGCCGGAAAGGAACGGGTATTGCAGCCGGAGATGCCGCACTTATCATTAAACCAGACAGATACACGTTACCCAAGATGATGAAGGAAGCCGGATACGCCACCGGTGCCGTGGGCAAATGGCATTTGGGAATGGGCGCCGAAACCGGGAAACAAAACTGGAACGAAAGGGTATCTCCCGGGCCGGCAGAAATCGGATTTGACTATTCCTACATCATGGCGGCAACGGGCGACCGCGTACCGTGCGTGTACATGGAAAACCAGCGAGCCGTGGGGTTAGACCCCAAAGACCCGATAGAAGTGAGTTACACCAAAAACTTCCCCGGCGAACCCACCGGAAAAGACAATCCCGAATTGCTGACGAAACTGAAACCGAGCCACGGACACGACATGGCAGTAGTAAACGGAATTTCTCGTATCGGGTTTATGAAAGGCGGGAAGTCGGCACTTTGGGAGGATGAAAACATAGCCGACAGCATCACGGTACATGCCATTCGATTTATTGAGCGTAATAAGGATAACCCTTTCTTTCTTTATTTTGGGACTAACGATATTCACGTGCCTCGTTATCCGCACGGGCGTTTTCGCGGGAAGACCGATATGGGATATCGGGGCGATGCTATTTTACAATTCGACTGGTCGGTGGGTGAGGTGGTTCGTGCTCTCAAAGAAGCCGGAGTTTACGATAATACGCTTATTATCATCACCAGCGATAATGGTCCTGTGGTGGATGACGGATATCAGGATGAAGCTGTCGAAAAACTTAAAAATCATAAACCGTGGGGTCCTTTCCGGGGTGGAAAATACAGCACATTTGAAGCGGGGACACGCGTGCCGTTTATTGTTCACTGGACAGGAAACGTCTGTCCGGGAGTTTCCAATGCGTTGGTATCCCAGATAGATATGCTGGGCACCCTTGCCGAACTTGCGGGAATAGATCTTGCCGAAGCCGGGCAGTTCGATACACAGAAACACCTTCCCGCCTGGTTGGGCAATGACCCTAAAGGAAGGGATTATATTATTGGGTCTGCCGGTTCTTTGACATTACTGACCCGTGATTGGAAATATATAGAGCCGAACAAGGGAAATGCATATTCTGCACATACCAATACCGAGTTGGGAAATAATCCTGAAGACCAATTGTACAATATCACCATTGACAGAGGAGAATACGATAATGTGGCCGTAGAAAATCCGTTGATGGTGAAATTTATGAAGCAGATTTTGGAAGAGGAAAAGGCCAAAGGTACAGGTCTGGAACTTTAAACTCTTACGTATCTATAGTCTTTATCTATGATGGGCGGTGAAAAATCTATCAAGAAAATATGTTTTATAACATATTTTTCTCTATCTTTGTACTGATTTTAATGGCAAGCGAGTTATTAGAAATCAATTTTAGGTTATCAACATTATTCTGAAAAAAGTTTCTTGTAAACGGTTGCCGATAAATCATAACTTTTAAAGAAAGGATAAAATTATGAACATCAAAAACCTTACAAAAGAAGACATTTTGTCTCAAATCAAGTATTTGGAACAAAATATCAACAAAGGATCTGCTGTATATCAGACTAATCGAATCAGCAGGATCAGAACATTGAAATCAAGCTTGCGTAACCGCAGGCCAGTATCTCTGTGATAGCATCGCGATCGGTAACTGATCCGAATGCTTTACTTCAACTACAATTTACACCAGATATTTAACAAAAAGCTGCTCATCCGAACAGCTTTTTTTCGTTTTATCCGGCGATCATCTCTTCCGGTGAAAGATTCTCCAGCTTTTCCTCCTTTTTTTTCTTTAGGGCTATTCTCAGCCAGGTATACCCAATTATCATCGATAAAGTAGATGCTACCAGTACTGCCAGTTTAGCGGTGTCTTGCAGGGATTTGTCGTCGAATGCCAGCATCGATACAAAAATTGACATCGTAAAACCTATTCCGGCGAGGATACCCACACCTATGTATAACATCCAGTTTGGTTTGGTTTTCAGCTTGATGATTCGCGTTTTTGTCATTAAATACACAGCCAATGAAATACCTGCCGGCTTTCCGATTAATAAACCAAGAATAATCCCGATGGATAATTCGCCCAACAAATTAGCTATAGCCGAGCCGTTGATAAATATGCTGGTATTGGCCAACGCGAAAATGGGAATGATAAGGAAGTTGACAGGAAACAAAAGTACTTTTTCATAGACCGGAATCTTTTTTACAGGAAGCAATGCGGATAGAATCACCCCTGCAAAAGTAGCGTGAATACCCGATTGATACATACAATACCACATCACTACTCCGAGTGAAAGATATAAGATTCTGGATAGGGGATTTCGTAAATATTTTGTTACCAGTACGATCAGTATAATACACGCTGCAACTCCCAATAGCCACATAAACTCAGGTTGACTTCCGTAAAAGAAAGCAATGATCAGGATAGCACAGAGGTCATCAATGATGGCGAGTGCGGTAAGAAAGATTTTCATCGAGTGCGGGACAGATTTTCCCAATAAACTTAAAATTCCCAGGGAAAAAGCAATGTCTGTTGCTGCGGGAATGGCCCACCCCGACTGATAAATCGTTCCTTTGGTGGCTGTTAAGAAAATGATTGCCGGGAAAATAACGCCAAACAATGCGGCAACCATCGGTAGCATCATTCTACTTGGTGTAGAGAGCTCGCCTATAACTGTTTCACGCTTGATTTCCATGCCCACCTGAAAGAAAAATAACGCCATTAAGGCATCGTTTATTATGTGCAGGATGCTGTGTGGTAAATGTATGGAGTGTAAGAATGGAATTTCCGTTTCCCAAAAATGGTTGTAGCTTTCGCCGATGCCGGGTAAATTGGTTAAAATGAGTGATGCTGTTGTGCAAAGCAGGAGCAGTACGCCAACTGCACGACTGTCGTGTAGGAAATCTGTTATGGTAAATTTACGGCTTTTTGTTCCTGTAGGGTGTAGATGCTGAGTCATAAATGGACTGTTTATGAAAGTAAGAAATTGAAATCATCTTCGTGGGACAGCTCCCTGGGCTCTTGCCCGAATTTAAAAATACGTGCGTTACGTTCTCCGACAAGAACCAGTTCCTTGTCTTCCAGCAATAACATTGTTCCTTCGCGCAGTCCAACGACAAAAAGATCTCTATTGACTTCGATAAATTCGTTGATGCGCACCTCGCGGGTTTCTCCACCGTGGTTGGCCGGATGATCATCCAGGTAATGCGGGTTTATCTGAAACGGAACCAGCTTGAGCGTTTTAAATTTATCCGGCTCCACAATAGGCATGTCATTAGTGGTTTTCAGCGTGGGACAGGCAATGTTTGAGCCAGCACTCCACCCGATATACGGTGTTCCTTTCTTTACGCGCTTCCGAATGACCTTCATCAATCCTTTTTCCTGAAGAATTTTCACCAATTGCCAGGTGTTCCCACCCCCGACCACTATTGCGTCAGCATTTTCAATAGCCTCTACGGGATTGATAAACCGGTGAATACCGGTTACGTGATGTCCGATTTCGGCAAACCTGTTGTTCACCTTTTCTTCGTATTCATCGTAAGAGAACGTGACGGCCGCATAAGGTATAAAAATAGCGTTTTTGGCTCTGTCGCCCAGGAAATTCTTAATGTGCTCTTTGGGATAATCCAAATAAGCTTCTCCTGGATTCGTGGAGTTGCTGATTAACAATAATCTCATCTTTTTGTGGTTTTGAAGTTTTGTGGATGCAAAGATAACAAAATTGTTGAAAATATCCGGTTTTAAGGCTATATTTGCACTCAAAATTCTTATCAGACAAGCAGATATGGATGAGATATTGCAACAGATCAGAACGGATTTACGCCGTTCCATGAATGGTATCGCTTCTAAGAGTATGCGGGAGAAGGGACTGCATTACAAGCTGAATTTTGGTGTGGATGTTCCCCGGCTGCGTGAACTTTCCAAAAGATATCCCATTGATGTTCAATTGGCTGAACTCTTGTGGAGACAGGAAACCCGTGAGTTAAAGATATTGGCAACGATGTTGTATCCTGTTCATGAATTCGATATGGATAAAGCCGATGAATGGGTGAAAGAAATTCCCAATCACGAAATTCGGGAACAGGTATCTATGAATTTATTCCAGAAACTAGACTTTGCGGACAAGCTGGTGCAAAAATGGACAGATTCGAAAGATGAAGAAGTCCGGACCAGCGGTTACTGGTTGTTTGCCCGGTTGTTGATTGTGAAGTCGGGTTTAGTCAATAAGACAAACCAAAACGAGATTATGGAAAAAATGATTTCAGACTTGAGTGCCGGGTCCTACTTCCTTCGTCTCTCCGCACAACGTGCATTGACCTTTCTAGGCAGGACTGCGGAGTCGTTTTCAAAAAAGATTTTGGACGGGATTCAGGATCTTCAAACTTCGGGTGATGCCGCCAAAAAAGAAATCTTTGACAGCCTGAGCTTCGAATTTACGGATTTTCCCGATTGACTAAAGGCAGTTTGGATATTAAACTATCAATCTCCTCCTCCTTGCAATGGATAAAAATGTTTTTGTGGAAATCACAAAGTTTATCGGATGCCTGCAAAAACAACTCTTTTTCCGGTGGCGCAAGTACGTCGGATAACATCGTGGCAGACTTCCACAACCCGGGAAAAACCTTCGTCAGTTCCGCCCTCCCTTTATCGGTTATAAAAACACGCATCCTGCGCTTGTCTTCCTCGTCGCGGCGCTCACCGATAAGCTTCGCTTTCAGAAGTCGCCGCATAACTTCATTGCCTGAAGTTTTTTCAATCACATTCCTGTTGTTGATCTCTGTCTTGGACAAACTCTCTTCATTAAACAATGCTACCAGGTAGGTGTATTCATCGACTGTTTGGAGCAGTGATCCCTTCAGGGCTTTCTTGATGTAGAACTTGGAATACCGGTGCAGGAAACTTATGTTTTGCGCAATACGTACCGTGTCGTTTCTGTTCTCTTTGATTGTCCGTCTCTGTTGCAGAAAAAGAATAAAGTCATTCAGCGAAAGTTCTACTTCGGTTGATTGAGTTGTTTTCTCAAACTGATCCAGTAATTCAATTATCTCGAGCAACAATTTTTTTGATTTCATACGATAATATTTATTTTTTTTACATTAAGGTCGTATGGAACTCGCGTATTGTCATGTTCTTGGGTGTAACTGATTTACATACTCGTTTCATAAACGACTAAATTTGTACGTAAAAGTACTAAATCTTGTGTTAATATACAAAATATCCTGATTTAAAATAGCATATAGTACGAAAATGTATTATATTTGTGCTCTAATAATTCAGTAGAGATGGAAGTTGCAGCAAGAATTGAAGAGGCGGGTAAGGAATACAAAACGGGAGACACCACGATAGTGGCTTTGGCTCCTTCCACTACTGTATTCAAGAAAGGCGAAGTAACCCTGATTGTTGGTCCTTCGGGTTCTGGAAAAACAACCTTGCTCTCGTTGCTCGGATGCGTCATTTATCCCACAACCGGTAACGTCTGGCTGGGAGATACGTGTGTGAATCATTTATCAGAGGCAGAACTGGCGGAAATCCGGCTAAACGAAATCGGGTTCGTATTTCAAGGCTTTAATCTTCTGGCTCCGCTCAATGCTCTTGAGAATGTGATGCAACCGCTTCTCCTCAAAGGCGAATCACGAAAGGTAGCCAAGCAAAAATCGCTGTCAATCATCCGGAAATTTGATATGCAGTCGCGGGTAAAGAACCTGCCCCGAAACCTCAGCGGTGGACAACAACAGCGCATTGCCGTTGCGCGCGCCTTGGTTTCCGATCCGAAACTTATTCTTTGTGACGAGCCCACGGCCTCACTCGATCACAAAAGTGCCGTCTTGGTGATGGATATGTTAAAAGCGCTTTCACGCGAAGACCGTGCCGTGATTATTGTTACCCACGATACACGCTTAAAGAAATATGCAGACCGGACCATTTACGTTTCGGAAGGGAAAATAAGCGATACGCCGTTTGAAGAAGAATTTGATCATTAATTAAAAACAAGATACAAATGAAAAAACTATTCATTGGCTGTTTTCTCATTTTGTTGCTCGTGGGCTGCGGTAACAAAACCGAAAACAGGGTTTCCGTAGAAGTGAGTCCCGTGACAGTGGCCGTTGGTATTGGGAAAATAGTACCACAAGGCGGCGTCAGTAAACTGGCTTCGCCTGTTGCAGGTATTGTTGTTGAAATAGCTGTGGCGACAGGTGACAAGGTGAAATCCGGCGATTTACTGCTTACCCTTGACAATACCGATGCATCGCTGGCGTTGAGCGAAATAAACAGCCGGTTAGTCACGCAGCAAAAATCCATACAATCGGCAGAGCTGATGAAAGAGCAAGGCCTGACCCGGTTACGGGAAAAAGAGCGAAAACTGAACGATGCCCGTGAACTGTTTGATGCGGGGGCGGTAACCGGCGAAAATGTGCGTAACCTTCAAAACGATTACGATTTGGAAAAACAAGGTCAGGAGAAACTTCAAAACGATATTTTGTTGCAGGAGTCTCAGCTTCGCGAAATTGTTTCGCAGAAAAATATGAGGTCAGAAGAGTTAAGCCGGACATCCTTGCGTGCACCCATGGACGGAATTGTACTAGACGTTCTTCCGAAAAAAGGCGAAGCCGTGAACAGGTATGAAACGTATATGATGCTGGCTCCTGACGCCCCGCTTATCGTACAGGCTGAGATAGACGAGATGTTCTCAAACCGCCTAGCTTTGGGGCAATCGTGTGAGATAAGGGTTGCGGGAAATCCTCAACCGGTGGCACAAGGGAAAATCCTCAGTATCTCGCCCGATTTAAAGAAGAAATCGCTCTTTTCCGACAGCGGACAAGATTTGCAGGACCGCCGTGTACGCGAGATTGAAATTTCGATCGACAAAGACACCAATTTGCTTATCGATACTAAGGTTGAATGTATGATTCATTTAAATTGAGTTGACGTGTTTGCAACAGCCTATAAATTCATTCGATTCGAGAAATCCAAAAGTACGGGGATTCTGCTGGGGATTATTATCAGTATCTACCTGATTGGGCTGGAGCTGGGCATTTTCTTTTACCTCACAACACTTATCGGTGGTGTGATAAACAACGCCAAACCCGAATATTCTCAGGTCTTTGTCGTGAACAAACTTACCAACAATGCTAATATTCTTTCGCCGTTTGACAAGCGTTGGGTGAACCAACTGAGGAGTATAGAAGGGATTGACGATGCGCACGGGATGGTGATGGCTAATGTCAGTGTCCGATTCGATAACGGAGAAAGTTCGCCGGCAATAATTATTGGAAGCGAGTATCCCGAACTGGCTGCAGGCCCGTCGGAATCACTGTTGAACTCCGGTTCCACGAACAATCTGTTCCTTCATGGAACGGTTTCCACCGATTTTTACGACAACAAGACATTCGGTTATGACGTAAAACAGGGCACAAGTTTCGAGATCAGCGGAAAAAATGTTACTGTAGGGGCTACGACAAAAAATGCCAAAGGCTTTTCGAGTCCGATGCTTTATACAACCGATGCCACGGCACGTTACTATTCCGGCTTTTCGGAAGATGCAGTCAACGCAGTTATTGTGACGGTAAAGGATGAGTCGAAAATCGATGAGGTCATCGAACGGATAAATACCGTTGCTCCAGACCTGCGTGCATGGCGGTCGGAAGAACTCAAAAATGCTACCGTAATAAATGTAATGACGGCGAACAATATGGGTATGAGTTTCGGAACGTTGGTCATTTTTGCTATCGTGAGTGGATTTTTTATCATCGGGCTGACGATGTATTCCGCCACTTACGACCGGATCAAGGATTACGGAACGTTGAAAGCCATTGGTGCTACCGGTAGACACATTACTCTTTTGGTTATAACCCAGTCGTTTATTTATGCAGTTGTGGGGTTTGCGGTTTCGTTGCTTCTTTTGGTCGGGACAAAATTTGGAATGGCTAAAGCCGGACTCATCATCAATCTCTCCCCTCAGTTTTTAGCATTTTTATTTTTCGTTACCCTGATCATTGCGGTAGCCAGCTCCATGTTTTCCATCCAAAAACTAAAAAAAGTAGAGCCGTCATCGGTATTCAGATAAAGATTTCAAGTTCACAAAAACATTACAATGAAAAAAACATATATACTTTCTCTTGCATGGATTGTATCCGTTCTATCCGTTTTGGGCCAGGAGAAAAAGATAAATCTAAATGCACTGACGCTGGAAGAGGCCGTAAAGTACTCGCTCGATCATTCGCCGACGTTCATCGCGCAACAGTTGAAAGAACAACAGGCCGGATATAAGCTTTCGCAAGTAAAACTGGATTACCTGCCTGACATTTATGTTACATCCGATCTGCGGCGGAACATTATTATTCCGTCAACACCCATCCCTGCATCAATGATCAATCCTTCGGCACCGGAAGACGAGTTGATGTATATGCGTTTCAACACGCCGTGGAGTTCGGGAGCGGGGCTAAATGTTACGTTCGATATTTTTAATCCCGAAACAGCGGGATTAAAATCAGAGCAGGAGAAGCAGTTGAAAATCAGTCAGCTTGATTCCAGAATTGCTGAAAACGAGTTGCGAGCCACTGTTTCACAGGCCTATATCGACTGTGCGATTGCGCAGACCCAGCTGGACGCAATAACTGCCGATACGGTTTATTACGCCGCGTTATCACGAGAGATAGAAGATCTTTACCGGCGTGAAAAGGTTTCGCTGGTAGACAAGAACAATGCAGAAATGAATTATAACGCTTCGCTCGCCCGCTTCCATCAGGCCAAAAATATCCAGCACAACTCCAGAATAAACCTGTTGATGTATTTGGGAGTAGAACCGGACGAAGACAAGTTGGATCAGCTACGGTTGTCGGATGATATTCAGTCGCTTTATTCCAAAATGATGTCAGGCAAAGTGTTAAGCGGCGAAAACCCTCTTTCACAACGCCGCCAGGCTGAGTTGGTTTCGCTGTCTGAGATCAAGACAAAAAATGCACTATGGAAATATGCGCCGTCGTTGTCGTTATCGGGATATTATGGAGCCAATTATTTCGGGAAAGAGTTGAAGTTGGGAAACACCAACAGGTGGTTCGGGAACAGTTTTGTGGCTCTTTCGCTTCAGATTCCCATTTCGCGATCGCTGAGCACGGCAAAAGAGGTTTCCCGGTTACGCATACAGGAGCAGCTTGAGCGTGAAAATTTGCGGGATGTAAAGAATAACCGGTTGGGAGAATTATCGAGAGAGCTGGCCCGGTTGGAAACCTGTAAAAATACTTACCGGTTGAAACAATCGAACATGAAATTGATAACCCAAAATATAGTGGTAAAACAGGCACAGTTGCAAAAAGGCTACACGCTCGAAAGTGAATTTTTATCGGAAAAATTGCGTGAACAAAATGCCTTGCAGGAATACTTGCAAGCCGCCTACGATCTGTTGTCGGCTTATATAAACCTGGAAAAACTGACGAAAAACTGATCCCCGCTATTTTTTATCACGATAATTGTTCTGGATAAAAAACATGGATATAAAAATATTCACGATCAGGAAGCCGCCCCCGCTTGCCAGGAAAATGCCTTTCCATTTCGGGAGCACAATCAGGCAGACAATGGAGGCAATCGCTATGACAACGATAATCGCCCACATTGCCGTGAAAATTTGTTTTTTTGTAGCCATTCGGTTAGTTATTTAGTTGTTTTCTTATCCAAACCGTGATATCCGACAAAACATCCAGCGAAAGAGTCTGTTCGATTTTTCCATACTCATCGGCACGACCGGTTTCGCATTCTTGAAAAAGATGATTCAGCCCGGGATACGTTTTTGTTTCGTATCTGTAATTTCGCCCCTTGTCCAAAGCCGATTTTATAGCTCCTAAATTTTTTTCAGCCAGCACCTGTGTATCTTTTTCGCCATTAATTGCCAGCACCGGACATTTTACCTTTTTCAGGTATTCCGCCGGATCCAATGCAAGGAACTGGCGGTACCAGGGGGTGGCGATCGTGTTGAACTGGTCGCGGACAAAAGCATCCTTTTTGAGTTTCATTTTAACGAGAATAGGGTACTGTTCCCAAAGTTGAGAAAGCCTGTCACGCAATGTTACCCGGTCTGCTTCTGTTCCTTTCCATTCCGAAAGGCTTTCAAATATCTCGCGTATCGCCTTTAATGAGCGATCGCTGTTTTCGGGTTCTATATTGAGCAGTTCCAGTGCCATACGGTTTTGTTCCATTATGGTTTCAATCCCTCGTTCTCCCATTCCTGCCATAAGGACGATAAATTTGATGTCCCGGTTTTTCGATGCCACCATGGGCGCGATCACACCGCCTTCGCTGTGTCCAATAAGGCCAATGGCCGATTTATCTACCTCTTCTCGTGCCTTCAAATATTCCACGGCAGCAGCAACATCCGTCGCAAAATCTTGCGTAGTGGCTATTGGGTAGTAACCTGTTGACCGTCCTGTGCCACGTTTGTCGTACCTGAGTACGACGAATCCTTTTCGCGTCAGATGATCGGCAATCACCAGGAACGGTTTGTGCCCGAAAATGGTTTCGTCCCTGTCGTGTGGTCCGCTGCCTGCAATCAGTATCACTGCCGGGAATGTTCCTGCAGAATCGGGGACAGAGAGTGTCCCGGCAAGTTCAATGCTGTCTTTTTTATGGATGAATTTCACCTCTTCCGTTTTGTACGGAAATGGGGGTTGGGGTTCCTGTGGGCGGTTTAGGACCGGTTTGTCGGTCAGCTTGAGAACCAAAGGGAAGGGTATCCCGCCCTGATTGAACGTTCCCAATATGGAATCTCCCTCTAATGTTCCCTGATAAAAAATGCCCAATCCTGTTGCTACAATCTCGAGTTTATTTTCAACAAAAGAAGTCTTTGAAGTGGGCAACCCTAATGCGTTCTGTGCGGGGCTATCCATGGTTGTGGAGTAAGAACTGTCGGTTTTAGAGACGTGGAAAACGACGGGCAGCTTGTTTCCCATAACGTTTAGCGTTCCGCTCCAGCTTCCGGTAATTTCCTGCGCGGAAACGGAAACAGACACTAAAAACAAGAAAAGGATTATTGCCTTCTTTTTCATGAAACATTCTCCATTATTCGTGATGATACGGTTCACCATTCAAGATAGTCATTGCCCTGTAGAGTTGTTCCACAAACACCAGTCGAACCATTTGGTGCGTAAAAGTCATTCTCGATAACGACAACTTTTCGTTGGCACGCCTGTACACTTCGTCCGGAAATCCATAAGGCCCCCCAACAACAAAAACAAGCCGTTTAGGGACGGAATGCGACTTCTTCTCAATATAGCGGGAAAATTCCACAGAAGAGTATTGTTTCCCTTTGTCATCCAGCAGAACGACATAATCGCCCGATTGGATTCGGTTCAGTAGGGCTTCCCCCTCAAGGTTCTTTTGCTCTTTTTCCGATAAGTTTTTTGTGTTTTTCACATCCGGGACAAATTCCAGATCGAAAGGAAGGTAATGACTTAATCTTTTCCTGAATATATCCATCGCCTGAACGTAAAAATCCTCATCGGTTTTTCCAAGGGACAGCAAAACAACCTTCATCTTTTATTAATACATGTTTTTTACGTAAAATTAGCAACCAGAGTGCAAATATAACCTTTTATTTTTATATTTTTGCATTCACAATTTACAAGTTTTCTTAACAATACGGGATGAATTTTGTTATTGTTAGTGAGCAACCCAATTTAGCTTGAATGGAATTAAAAAAATTGACGGACAAACTCGTTGATCTGGCTTTTGCCGAGGATATTGGCGACGGCGATCATACCACACTCTGCAGCATTCCCGAAACAGCTTTCGGGAAAGCCCGGCTCTTGATTAAGGAAGAAGGTATCTTGGCAGGAGTGGAAGTTGCCAGGACGATTTTTCATCGTTTCGACGAAGGATTAGTCGTGGAGGTTCTTATTAATGACGGAACATACGTTAAGCCCGGAGATGTTGCATTCATTGTATCGGGAAAAGTCCAATCGTTGCTGCAAACCGAACGGTTGGTACTCAACATTATGCAGCGTATGAGCGGGATAGCCACTACTACAGGGAAATATGTGAAATTACTTGAAGGTACCAAAACCAAAGTGCTTGACACGCGCAAGACTACACCCGGGATGCGAATGCTGGAAAAGCAGGCCGTAAAAATTGGCGGAGGGGAGAACCACCGTATCGGTTTGTTCGATATGATTTTGCTGAAGGACAATCATGTGGATTTTGCAGGCGGTATAGAAAACGCCATTCGTGGAGCACAAAAATATCTGAAGGAAAAAAACAAACAACTCAACATAGAAATTGAAGTACGTAACTTCGATGAGCTTAACCAAGCCCTTGCGGTGGGAGGGGTAGATAGGATCATGTTGGATAATTTCACGCCCGAACAAACGTGTGAAGCGGTGAAGATTGTGGACGGGCGCGTTGAACTGGAATCGTCGGGCGGAATTACCTTTGAAACTATCCGTCAATATGCGGAGTGTGGTGTGGATTATATCTCTGTAGGCGCGCTTACCCATTCGGTAAAAAGCTTGGATATGAGTTTAAAAGCGATAGAATAGCAGTTAGCAAAGTATAATGACAGATACAAAACAGCTCGAACTGGACAAGCGATACATGCGGATGGCATTTATCTGGTCAGAAAATTCATACTGTAAACGCCGTAAGGTAGGTGCCATTTTGGTAAAAGACAAGATGATAATATCCGATGGATACAACGGAACACCATCGGGATTTGAAAATGTTTGTGAAGATGAGGATAACGTAACAAAGCCTTATGTGCTTCATGCCGAGGCAAATGCCATAACCAAAGTGGCCCGGTCCAACAACAGTAGTGAAGGAGCAACGTTGTACGTGACGTCTTCTCCCTGTATTGAATGTGCAAAGCTGATTATTCAGGCAGGTATCCGGAAAGTCGTTTATGCCGATTCTTACAGACTGAGCGATGGTGTAGAATTACTTAGAAGGGCTGATATAGAGTTGATTTCGGTTGATTTGTGAAAAATTAAGTTGCAAGAATAAGATAATGAGTCCTGAAAAAAAAATAAAAACGTGGCTTCCTTTATGGGTTGGATTGGGTATTGCTTTGGGAATTCTTATAGGAAGCATCTATTCGCAATTTGGGAATACGGGAAAAGTGGATGGAACCGGTAAGATTGATGCCATATTTAACTATATCAACAAATCGTATGTAGACACCGTGAATATTCGTCAGCTTGTGGAGGAGGCGTTACCCAAAATTGTTCAGGAACTCGATCCACATTCGGCGTATATCTCTGCCAGCGAAATGAAGCGTTTAAACGAAGATCTGGAGGGCCATTTTTCGGGGATTGGTGTTAGTTTTTATGTATTAAGCGATACGATCGTAGTGACAAGTATTGTGCCTGGCGGTCCCTCGGAGGCGGCAGGTATACAGCAATGGGACAGGATAGTCAATGTCAATGACACGCTGATTGCAGGCCGGAAAATTACAAACGCCGATGTACTGCAAAAGCTTCGTGGTGAAAAAGGATCCGAAGTAAAACTGGGAATTAAAAGAAACGATGATACAAAACTGATTGACATAACCGTAACTCGTGGAGACATTCCCATGAACAGTGTTCAGGCTGCTTATATGCAAACCAACACCATCGGATATATCAAGGTGGGCACATTCGGATTCAACACTTTCAATGAGTTTATATCGGCACTGTCTAAACTCAAAAGCCAGGGGGCACATTCTTTCGTGATCGATCTGAGAGGTAACAGCGGTGGTTCGTTGGAAATTGTTGTTGCCATGGTGAATGAATTTCTTCATAAAGGGGATTTGATTGTTTATGCTGACGGACGGAACTTTCCCAGGCAGGACAGTTATGCCAATGGTTCGGGAACGAGTAAAGAAGACGATGTCGTCATTTTGATTGATGAATTAAGTGCATCCGCAAGTGAAATTTTTGCCGGTGCTATTCAGGATAATGATCGAGGATTGGTGATGGGGCGGAGGTCTTTTGGAAAAGGATTGGTACAAAGCCAGCGAAATTTTCCCGATGGATCCGCTGTGCGTCTTACCGTTGCCCGTTATTATACACCGTCTGGACGTTCTATTCAACGCAAATATGAAAAAGGAAAGTACGATGAATACGAGCTGGAAGCATTGAACAGATATATGCAAGGCGATTACGTAAATTCCGATACAGCGTCTACCCTCATTCCCTTTAAAACTGAAGGAGGGCGAACAGTTTTCGGAGGTGACGGTATAATGCCGGATGTCTTTATTGCCCGTGACACAATCGGCATGAATTCTTATTTTAATACGATCGCAAACAAGGATTTCATTCAAGAGTATGCTGTGACCTATTCAGATATGCATAAGCATAAATTGAGTGAATTTCAATCAGCAGAAGACCTTGCTCGTCACCTGTACAAGCAGCCTCTGCTGATGAATCTAGTAAGTTACGCTGACAACAAAGGAGTCCGGCCAAGACCCTATTATATAGAAGAATCCAGGAAGCTGTTCGAGCGACATTTAGTTGCCTATATTGTTAGGAACTTCTTCGGTGAGGAAAGCTATTTCTCCGTATACATGCAGGACGATGTGTTGATGAAAAATGCAGTGGATTTTATTGAGAGAGGGTTGGCGAAGCCCGAATCTGTGGTACAAGAAAAGTATAAGTCCATTTCGCTGGGCCTGAGGGTCAGCTTTCCTGTTCCCAAGGAATTTGGCTCGTTATTTTATGTATAGAAGAAATGAATATAACAGAGCAGAAAAAAAGACTCCGTGAAAGGATTGCCCAGAAAAAGCAATCGTATTCTCAAAGAGAACTGTTAAACTTCTCGGAAGAGGTTATATCAACACTTGAACTCACTGAGGTATTTCAGAACGCTAAAGTTGTACTAGCCTATTACAGCATGTCGGATGAGGTTAGTACGCATGAATGGATAAAAAAATACTGTTTACAAAAACATTTTCTTCTGCCGGTGGTTAATAATGGTGAATTAATTTTGAAAAAATATGTCTCCGAAGAAAGTATGTCGACTTCCGCTTATGGAATTAAAGAACCGGTGGGCGATACTTTCCCGGAATCTGAATACGGTAAAATAGATTTGGTAATTGTCCCGGGTGTGGCTTTTGATCGCACACTAAACCGGTTGGGTAGGGGAAAAGGCTTTTACGACAGATTATTGCCAAAGATAAAGGCTCCTAAGACAGCTATATGCTTTGATTTCCAGGTTTTTGATAATATTCCTGTAAGTCAGGGAGATATTAAAATGAATATGATTGTTTGTCAGAATGAGATTATTGTGGAATAACTACTCAGCAATTTGAAATTCAGATAAACATTTTCTTTAACATCACAATTCTTCATAAACTTGCAGTATATTTAATGATTTTAAATGTGCTGTCGTTGATCTTTGAGTGCAGTTATGAATAAATTCTTAGAGAATTACTTATCCAACAGGGTCTTGTCCCGCATGTCTATCCTGATAATAGACATTCTTATTATACTGTTTTCAACCCTGACCATGTATTTTTTGCGTTTCGGTTTTGAAGGACTTACGACGCAGGTCAAGGCAGATGGTATAACTACAACACTCGTTCTGGTATTTTTCAATGTCATTTCGTTCCTAATCTTCAAAACTTTTAGCGGGGTTTTACGCTTTTCGGCTTTTTCCGATCTTGTTCGGATCATATATGCATTGACTCTGGGCTATTTTATATCGTTTATCTGCCTGATGGTGATAAAAAAAGTCGATCCCACTTTCACTGTTTCCAATACCATTCATTTTGCCACTTATGTGTTGAATGTTTTGCTGATGATTTTTTCGCGTATTGTTGTCAAGGAGGTGTATGAGTCCATAACCGGAAAGCCGCTGAAAGCTACCAATATTTTTATTTACGGCACCAAGCAGGCCGGTATTAGTCTCGCAAAAGCGATCCGGGGAAACCGGGAATTCAAGTACAAAGTATTGGGATTTATTACCGATGAAGACAATATGGTCGGTAAAAATCTATTGGGGCTTACTATTTATGCCAACAACGAAAACCTATTCAGGGTACTGGAAGCAAAAGACGTGAAGACAGTGATTGTCTCCCCTCATAAGATGGATCAGATAAGAAATTCACCTTTACTGGAAAATTTCGTGGACCATAATATTTCGCTGTTGACTACTTCACCCGTTAACGAATGGAACGGGACATTGACAGGAAAAGAGCAGCTAAAAGATATTCAGATTGAGGATCTGCTCCCCCGCGATCCCATTAACATCAACTTAATGGAGATCGCTACTCACATTGAAGGAAAGCGGGTGATGGTAACAGGGGCAGCCGGTTCCATCGGGAGCGAGATTGTCCGTCAGGTAGCCTCATTCAATCCTTTCAACATCATTTTGATCGATCAGGCAGAAACCCCTCTACATGACATGAGGCTTGAACTGCAAAAAAAATGGATCGATATAAATACCAACATAATTGTTGCTGATGTAGGCAATGCTACAAGAATGGAGCGCATTTTTGCAAAGACGCCCCCGCAGTACATTTTCCATGCGGCAGCTTATAAACATGTCCCTATGATGGAAGACAATGTTTCCGAATCCATTCAGACAAACGTCCTGGGAACAAAAATCCTAGCCGACCTGGCTGTAAAATATGGGGCTCAGAAATTTGTCATGATCTCTACTGATAAAGCGGTGAACCCTTCAAATGTAATGGGTTGCTCAAAAAGAATTAGTGAGATCTATGTTCAATCCTTATCGAGGCATTTGGAGAAGAACGGCCAGAAGACCACGCAATTCATCACTACCCGATTCGGTAATGTATTGGGGTCAAACGGTTCGGTAATCCCGTTGTTCCGGGAACAAATTAAAAATGGAGGCCCTTTAACGGTTACACATCCCGAAATTATTCGTTATTTCATGACCATCCCCGAAGCTTGCCAGTTGGTTCTTGAAGCTGGTTCCATGGGTAAAGGAGGTGAGATTTACCTTTTCGATATGGGAAAACCGGTTAAGATTCTGGATCTGGCAAAACGGATGATCCGGTTGTCGGGCTCTCAAAACATAAAGATAGAATTTACAGGCCTTCGTCACGGTGAAAAGTTATACGAGGAATTGCTCAATGCCTCTGAAAACACCATTAAAACTCATCACGAAAAGATTATGATTGCTCGGGTGCGTGAGTATGAGTACGAAAAAGTAAAGGATCAGATCGAGGGATTAATCGAGATTTCGTATCAATACGACGATATGCGTACTGTGAAAAAAATGAAAGAAATTGTCCCGGAGTTTCAAAGCATCAATTCTCCCTACGAGGCTATAGACCGGTTACTGGAGAAACTGGAAGACAAGGAAAGCGTTAAGATACAGGATGCTTTTTCAATTTAGATCTCCCTGCATATTGCAAAGTTTTGTATAATAGCCGTTTAATTCATACAACGAATTGTGTCTGCCTGATTCGATGATTTGTCCCTCCTTTAGAACGTAAATTTCGTCTGCATTTTTTATGGTTGACAACCGGTGCGCAATAACAATTGTTGTCCGGTTTCTCATCAGTTTCTCCAGAGCATCCTGTACCAATCGCTCCGAATCGGTATCCAGTGCCGAGGTAGCCTCGTCCAGTATCAGGATTTCCGGGTTCTTCAACACCGCTCGCGCAATGCTTATTCGTTGGCGTTGTCCTCCCGATAGCTTTCCTCCCCGATCACCGATGTTTGTCTGATATCCGTGTTGAGTGGCCATGATGAACTCGTGCGCATTGGCCACTTTTGCCGCTTCAATAACCTCTTCCGAAGTTACTTCTTTTAAGCCAAAGGCAATGTTGTTGAAGAACGTATCGTTAAAAAGAATGGCTTCCTGGGTCACATAGCCTATTTTTGAGCGCAGGTCGTGTAAAGTAACATCCTTTATGTTGATATTATCAATAAAAACCCCCCCCTCCTGAATATCGTAGAACCGGGATAAAAGATCGGTCATGGTAGACTTCCCGGAACCCGATTGACCCACAAGCGCAACCGTTTTCCCTTTTTCAATCTTTAAATCGATCCCTTTCAATACCCACTCTTTGTTGTATTTGAACCATACATTGCGGTAATGTATGTTATTTTTAAAACTCAGCTTTTGCGGGTGCTGTATTTCTGTTATGTCGTTCTGGGCCTCCAGTATCTTGTCGATACGCTCCATGGAAGCAAGGCCTCTTTGTACGGCATATGCCGATCTGGAAAACTCTTTGATGGGATTGATAATACTGTAGAAAATGGTGAGGTAATAAATAAAAGTGGCCGCATCAATAATCCCGTTCCCGCTTAAAATAAGTGAGCCGCCAAACCAAAGGACAATGGCGATGGTAAGGGTTCCCAGGAATTCACTCATCGGATGTGCAAGATACTGCCGTCGCGCAATCCTATTGGACATCTTTCTAAACGTATCACTCCCCGTATAGAATCGTTTGGAGATTTTGCTTTCCGCATTAAACGCTTTTATTATTCTTAGACCGCTCAAGGTTTCTTCAATTTGCGACATAAGTTCCCCCCATTTGTTTTGTGCCTCGAACGAACTTCTTTTCAGTGATTTGCCAACGGTTCCCATCACATATCCCATTATCGGCAATACCACAAAAACAAAAAGGGTAAGCTGCCAGCTGAGAACGATCATGGTAATCAAATAAATCAGAATAAGAATGGGGTTCTTAAAGAGCATATCAAGCGAGCTCATCACCGAGTTTTCCACTTCGTTGACGTCCCCTGAAATGCGGGCCAATATATCGCCTTTGCGTTCTTCTGAAAAAAAACCGATGGGAAGAACCAGAATCTTATCGTTGATTTTGTTCCGGATGTCTTTAACTACTCCTGTCCGGATGGGGATGGTAAAATAAGATCCGAAATAGGCTGTACCGGTTTTAAAAAGAGTCATAACGATAAGCGCAACCGCCAAAAAAAGGAGCGTTGTGCTGCCTCCATGGGTTTCAATGAGCCGGGCCATGTACCAATTCCCGTTATTCAGGACAATATCGATCAATGAAACACCTTTTGTTTCCCAGGGAATAAATTCAAAAACCTTATCGTTGACTTTAAATAAAACCTGAAGTATAGGAATAATCGTTGCCAGTGAGAAAACATTCAATAATGCGGTGAGTAGATTAAAAAGAAAGGAGAGCACCACATATTTCTTGTAGGGAGGCAAGAAGCGCTTCAATATAGTTATAATACCGTTCATTAAAAAATATCCTTATTGCAGTAGTTTTAGTGTAACACGAAAAACGGTGCAAGATACACATAATTTGTGATTCCCGGTGTCAGATTTCGCGTTTTTGCAAAACGGTCTGCCATGAAAACAGAAAAGTGGGAAAAAATTCAAAAAAAAAATGAATTAAATAATTCTTTAATTGTGAGGCCATTGTTTTGGGTTTTGTAAAATAGTTGATTTTTTTATCAAATTTGTTGTGAAAATGTTTTGATGGAATGAAATCTTTCCCTACCTTTGCATCCGCTTTCCGAAAACAAGTAGATGTAGAAAGCAATTGATCGTTCTTTGAAAGATTTTCATATACGTTTTTTTAATGACAAGCAGTATATAAAATATATATATTGGTACCCGTTCA